>Ga0102591_1001059_pt1 | contig 41459 bp, 31 predicted proteins | sample AraplaCol_mCL_r2_2_FD_76860 | JGI IMG/M metagenome (GOLD analysis project Ga0102591, IMG submission 76860) | Arabidopsis root microbial communities from North Carolina, USA - plate scrape MF_Col_mCL_r2 (SPADES assembly) (version 2) | ecosystem: Host-associated > Plants > Roots > Endosphere...
CGTCAAAGCCAAGATCGCTGCTTAATTGCCAGTGATGTGTGCCACCTTCGGGTGGCGCTCATAAGAAGCGGGACATGGCTTAGCTATGTCCCGTTTTTAATTTCCAAAACAGGAAAAAAGTCGGATGAACTCGCTCGAACAACTCGTCGTCTCCGCGCAGGCTGACTTCCTCGCCGCCGTAGACGCTGCAGCACTTGAAAACGCCAAAGCCAAGTACCTTGGCAAGACTGGCCAGATCACCGAAATGATGAAGGGCCTGGGCAAACTGGACCCTGAAGAGAAAAAGGCGCAAGGCGCCCTGATTAACGCCGCCAAGGTGCAGATCGAAGCCGCGCTGACCGCGCGCCGTGATGCCCTGGCGGAAGCGCAGCTGCAACTGCGCTTGAACGCAGAAGCGATCGACGTGTCGCTGCCGGGCCGTGGCCGCGCAAAAGGCGGTATCCACCCTGTCATGCGTACGTGGGAGCGCGTGGAAGAGATCTTCCGCTCGATCGGCTTCGACGTCGCAGCCGGCCCGGAAATCGAAACCGACTGGACCAACTTTACCGCACTGAATTCGCCTGAGAACCATCCGGCGCGTTCGATGCAGGATACCTTCTACGTGGAAGGCAATGACAGCACCGGCAAGCCGCTGCTGCTGCGTACCCACACCTCGCCGATGCAGGTGCGCTATGCCCGTAACAACAAGCCGCCGATCAAGGTCATTGCGCCGGGCCGTACCTATCGTGTCGACTCCGATGCGACCCACTCGCCGATGTTCCACCAGGTTGAAGGCCTGTGGATCGCGGAAGACATTTCCTTCGCTGACCTGAAGGGCGTGTACCTGAATTTCGTTAAGGCTTTCTTTGAGACGGATGACCTGCAAGTGCGTTTCCGTCCTTCGTATTTCCCGTTCACCGAGCCGTCGGCGGAGATTGATATTGCGTTCGGCAGCGGTCCGCTGAAAGGCCGTTGGCTGGAAGTGTCGGGCTCGGGCCAGGTGCACCCAAATGTTGTGCGCAACTTTGGCCTGGATCCTGAGAAGTATATTGGCTTTGCGTTCGGCTCCGGCCTCGAGCGCCTGACCATGCTGCGCTATGGCGTGAACGACCTGCGCCTGTTCTACGAAGGCGATTTGCGCTTCCTTAAGCAGTTCAATTAAAAGAATACGAAAGCTGACTATGCAATTCTCTGAAAACTGGCTGCGCACGATGGTCGATCCGAAGATGACTTCGGATGAACTGGCACACATGCTGACCATGTCCGGCCTCGAAGTCGAAGACATCGATCCAGTAGCGCCTCCATTCACCAACGTGGTTGTTGGCCATGTGCGCGAAACCGCCAAGCACCCGAACGCCGACCGCCTGAACGTCTGCCAGGTCGACGTGGGCACCGGCACGCTGCTGAATATCGTTTGCGGCGCGCCAAACGTGCGTCCAGGCCTGAAGGTCGCGTGTGCGATGGCCGGCGCCGTGCTGCCGCCAGGCGCCGACGGCAAGCCGTTCGAAATCAAGGTTGGCCAGCTGCGCGGCGTCGAATCGCAAGGCATGCTGTGCTCCGCACGCGAACTGAAGCTGTCGGAAGATCACGGCGGCCTGATCGAGCTGCCGGACGACGCGCCGATCGGCCAGAACATCCGCGACTATTTCGCGCTGAACGACCTGAAATTCACCATCAAGCTGACCCCGAACAAGGCGGACTGCCTGTCCGTGCTGGGCGTGGCGCGTGAAGTGGCTGCGCTGACCGGTTCGCAACTGAACCTGCCGCAGAACGCCATCGTGCCTGTCACCCTGGACGAAAAGCTGGCGGTGAAAGTCTCCGCACCGGACCTGTGCGGCCGCTTCGCCGGCCGTGTGATCCGTGGCCTGAACGCCAAGGCGCAAACCCCGGCCTGGATGAAGCAGCGCCTCGAGCGCAGCGGTCAGCGTCCAGTGTCGGCGCTGGTGGATATTTCCAACTACGTGATGCTGGAAATGGGCCGTCCTTCGCACGTGTTCGACCTTGACAAGATCCACGGTTCGCTGGACGTCCGCTGGGGCAAGAAGGGTGAGCAGATCAAGCTCCTGAACGGCAACACCATCGAAGTCGATGAATGGGTTGGCGTGATCGCCGACGACAAGGAACTGGAATCGCTGGCCGGCATCATGGGCGGCGACGCCACTGCCGTGTCCGACGACACCACCAACATCTACCTGGAAGCTGCATTCTGGTGGCCAAACGCCATCCAGGGCCGCGCCCGCAAGTACAACTTCTCGACCGATGCCGCGCACCGCTTCGAGCGTGGCGTGGACTTCGCATCGATCCCTGAGCACCTGGAGCGCATCACCGCGCTGCTGGTGGAGATCTGCGGCACGGCGGACACCAAGGTCGGCGCCATCGACGACCAGATCGTCAACCTGCCAAAGCGCGAACCAGTGCAAATGCGCACCGCCCGCGCCGCGAAGGTGATCGGCGTGGCCCTGACCGACGACATGGTGGCCGACATCTTCAAGCGCCTGGGCCTCGAGTTCACGCTGGCCGAAGGCGTATTCAGCGTCACCGCGCCGTCGTTCCGCTTCGACATCGAAATTGAAGAAGACCTGATCGAAGAAGTGGCCCGCGTGTACGGCTTCGAAAACATCCCGACCCTGCCGCCTGTGGCAGCCGCCGAGATGATCATCGCCCCGGAAAACACCCGCTCGATCTTCGCCGTGCGCCACCAGCTGGCCGACCTGGGATTCCAGGAAGTGGTCAACATGAGCTTCGTGGAAGCGCAGTGGGAGCTGGACTTTAACGGCAACGACAGCCCGATCAAACTGCAGAACCCGATCGCATCGCAGATGTCGGTCATGCGTTCGAGCCTGATCGGCAGCCTGGTCGCCAACGTGCGCTACAACGTCAACCGCAAGCAGCCGCGCGTGCGCCTGTTCGAAGTTGGCGCCATCTTCCAGCGTGACGCATCCGTGCCGGACGGCCCGTTGACCGTGGCCGGCTACGCCCAGCCGCAGCGCGTTGCCGCCATGGCCTACGGCCCGGTGGCGGACGAGCAGTGGGGCCAGGACACCCGCGATGTCGACTTCTTCGACGTCAAGGCCGACCTGGAGACCCTGTTTGCGCCGCGCCAGCTGCGCTTCGCCAAGCTGGCGCACCCAGCCCTGCACCCAGGCCGCGCCGCCTCGGTGGAACTGGATGGCAAGGTGATCGGCTTCATCGGCGAACTGCACCCACGCTGGCTGCAGAAGTACGACCTGCCGAAAGCGCCTGTGCTCTTCGAAGTCGATGCTGTTGCGTTACAGCAACGCGACGTGCCAGTCTACGAAGAGATTTCAAAGTTCCCGGGCACCACGCGCGACCTCTCGTTCGTGCTAAAACGGGACGTACCGGCGCAGGAGATGCTCGACGCATTCAACGGCGTAGCAGCTGCCCATGCTCAAGGGCACATCGTGCAAGCCATTGTTTTGGTTGATGAATATCGCGGCGAGCGAGTTGAAAGTGACGAAAAATCGCTTGCTTTCCGCTTTAGCTTGCAAGATACTCAAAACACCCTGCAAGACGATGTCGTCGAGGAATTGATGAATTCGTTCAAGGCGCATGTCAGCCTGGCGCTGGGCGCAAAACTGCGGGCTTGATTTCACACTTAAGTCTATTCAGGGAGTCCGGCATTGCCGGACTCATGTACTTTTAGAAGGCAGGGCAGCAAAATTAACAACAACGACGTCGATTCCGCCGTACTTGAATCCGCATTGGACGCTGAACTGCACAGCGCAATGCAGAACGCCAAGGTACGCCAGGAAGCTGAAAAGGATTTGCCGACGCTGACCAAGGCAGAACTGGCCGAACTTCTGTTCGAACAGGTAGGCCTGAACAAGCGTGAGGCCAAGGACATGGTCGAAACCTTCTTTGACGAGATCCGCAACGCGCTGGAGCGCGGCGAAGCGGTGAAACTGTCTGGTTTCGGCAATTTCCAGCTGCGCGACAAGCCGCAGCGCCCGGGGCGCAACCCGAAAACCGGCGAGGAAATCCCGATCACCGCACGCCGTGTGGTGACCTTCCACGCCAGCCAGAAGCTGAAAGGCATGGTTGAAGATAGCGCCGGTACGGCGCGCGCATCCTGATCAACAAGGTGCGTGAATGAACGACCGTCCTGGCAAGGCTGAACTGGTAGTGTTGCCGCCGATTCCGGCGAAGCGCTATTTCACCATTGGCGAGGTCAGTGAATTGTGCGGCGTGAAGCCGCACGTGCTGCGCTATTGGGAGCAGGAATTCACCCAGCTGAAACCGGTCAAGCGGCGCGGAAACCGCCGCTATTACCAGCACCACGAAGTGCTGTTGATCCGCCGTATTCGCGAACTGCTGTACGAGCAGGGCTTCACCATCAGTGGCGCCCGTAACAAGCTGGATAGCCGCGCTTCCGATTCGGCGCAAGGCGAGTATGATGAAAATATTGGCGCGGAAGCACCGCCGCTGGACCGAGAGATGCTGCGCAGCGAGCTGCAAAGCATACTCGAGCTACTAAAGTTGTAAGCAGCTGTAGCAAGGGCGCTTAGGCGTCCTTTTTTTCGGTTAGACTCAGCTAAAATGTTAAACCATTGGTGCTACAATATTAACGTTATGATTTTGCTAGTGATATTGCAGACGCTGGCTCCGTTCCCAGGTTAAGAGTTCAAGAGGGAAGATCAATGATTCGCGTAGCCATCTGTGACGACCACCAGATTGTAAGGGCAGGTTTCAAGCAAATCTTTTCGTCGTCCGACGAATTCAGCGTCGTTGCTGAAGGAAGTACCGGGCGTGAAGCGCTCGAAATCGCACGCAAGGAAGTTTGCGACGTGCTGTTGCTGGACATCGCCATGCCTGACCAGAGCGGCATCGACACGCTGCGTACCATCCGCCAGGGCCAGCCGGACCTGCCGGTGCTGATTCTGTCCGGCTATCCGGCGCAGCAGTACGCGCTCAACCTGTTCAAAATGGGCGCCAACGGCTACCTGAACAAGGAGTGCGAGGCGGAAGAACTGATCAACGCTGTGCGTACCGTTCACCAAGGCCGCCGTTATGTCAGCTCGCAAGTTGGCGAACTGCTGGCGCAAAGTTTTGACCGCGATTCGAATGCAGCCCTGCATACCGAGTTGTCGGACCGCGAGTTCCAGGTGTTTTTACGCCTGGCGCGCGGCGCTACCGTGTCCGATATCGGCACGGCTTTGTCGCTTAGTATTAAGACAGTCAGCACCTATCGCACGCGCATCATGGAAAAGATGGGCTTGCAATCGAATAGCGACCTGACGTACTACGCAATGAAGAATAATCTGCTCGACTAGGGCGCCTGAGTTGCCGCACGATAGACTTTCCGTGTGGCAGCATTTTGCCGCCGGTCTATAATGGGCATAATGTACTTCACCATCGAACCAGCGCCCCGGCACAGGCTGCCGCTTTACAAAACGCTCCTGTGCGTCACTTGCGCGCTGATCCTGATCGTCAACGGCTTCAGCCTGTTCCACAACTTGCAATCGCTGAAAGGCGCCAACGAACAACTGGCGCTCAGCTCGCGCGTCGCCGAACGCCTGCAGTACCTGAACGTGCTGGTACTGGATGCGGACAGCAGCGCGCGCGGCTATTTCATCTCGGGCAAGGAAACGTATCTTGGGCCGACGCGCGCCGTCGTCACGGAATCTGAAAACGAGTTCCGCGAGCTGGAAAAGCTGCTCGCCCGTAATCCCATCCAGCTGAAAAACCTGCAGCAGCTGCAGGTGCTGGTGCGCAAACGGATTGCGATCCTGAGCCAGGCAATCGAAGTCTATAAACACGGCGGGCTCGACGACATCGTCAACATCGCCCAGGTCAGCGATGAGCGCAGCGGCATGGACGAAATCCGCCTGCAAGTCGTGATCATGACGCGTGAGCAGGGCGAAGCCATGTCGGTCCGCGCTGCCAGCTTCTACCAGGAATACCAGAAGGCTGTCGTGATGGGCGCCGGCATTAACGCCGTCGCCATCGTGGTGCTGATCATGTTCTACCAGCTGGTGCGGCGCAGCTTCGTGCACCGTGCGGCGGTGGAGCATGCGCTGCAGCTGTCGAATGAAAGCCTGGAGTCGATGGTGCAGCAGCGTACGGAGCAGCTCTCCGTGCTGTCGCGCCACCTGATTTCGATCAGCGAAGAGGAAAAGATGCGCCTGTCACGCGAGCTGCATGACGAGATGGGCGCCAACCTCACATCAATCAGCATGGATATCGCGGCCGTCGCACACCAGCTGCAAAAGACCAATCCCGAACTGGCCGCCCAGTTGCGCCGTGCGCGCGGCACCCTGGTCGATACGGTGGAGCTGAAGCGCCGCATCATCGAAGACTTGCGTCCGAGCCTGCTCGACAACCTGGGCCTCTGCGCGGCCATCGACAGCTACTGCGAAGACTTCACGCGCATGACCAATATTCCGTGCGAGACCGAAATTGGCGCCGACATCGATGCGGTAGCCAAGGCCGGCGACAGCAGCCTGTCCATTGCTTTGTTCCGCATCGTGCAGGAGTCATTGACCAATATCCGCAAATACGCCAAGGCCAGCGGCGTCAGCGTGTCGCTCAAGCTGCAGCGCGACGAAATGCTGGTGCTGCGTATTATCGATGACGGGGTCGGGATTGCCGCTCCGACGCTGGCCAAGCCAATGTCACATGGCTTGCTGGGGATGCGGGAGCGGGCTTTGCTGCTGGGTGGGGTATTGAATATCCGCCGTGGGCGGGGTGACCGGGGAACCTGTATCGAGGTTTATATCCCACTGAGAGGCCGGGGCGGGCGCCCGGGAAGCGTGGTGCCCCCGGGCGTGCTGCATCCTAGCAGCACGCTACATCAGCGAGCAGGCGATCATATTCAATCTTCGCCACCTTATAGCACTCACCCGCATAACGTTCCAGACCTTCACGATCAATGACGGTGATGTTGCCGCGGCGGTAGGTGATCATGCCGTCTTCCTGCAGCTTGCCGGCTGCGGCGGTGATCGATTCGCGGCGTACGCCCAGCATGATCGAAATCATTTCCTGGGTCACCTTCAGTTCATTGCTTGGGGAGCGGTCCAGGCGGTCCAGCAACCAGCGGCACAGCTTCTGTTCGATCGAGCTGTGGCGGCCACCGACGGCGTTCTGGGCCATTTGGGCGAAGAGTGCGGCGTTGTAGCGCATCAGCAGCTGGGGCAGGGCGCCGCCCTGGTTGAAAGCGTCGCGCAGGGCTTGAGCTTTCAGGCGGTAGCCGTAACCGGCGCTTTGCACCACGGCGGTGCTCATGGCGCGCTCACCGGCGAACATCGAGACACCCACCACACCTTCATGGCCAACCACGGCGATCTCGGTGGTCGCGCCGTCTTCCATTACGTACAGCAGGGAAAGAATCGCTGTGGTTGGGAAATAAACGTATTCCAGCTTGCTGCCGAACTCGAACAGTTCCTTGCCGAAGGGCAGTTGCACCAGTTCCAGGTGTTCAAACAGGGCCTCCAGTGCTTCACGAGGGAGGGCTGCCAGCAATTCATTCTGCTGGGCGCCGCTGTAGCTGACAACTGGCCGGGACGCAACTTTAAACTCCGAAGAACCTACAGGCATTGCATGGGACAGCGAGTTCTTGGCAGAGACGCTAAGTTGAGTGTTGTTCATTTTATCCTCACAAAACTAAAGTACACGGTGTTGCAGTCGGCATTCTTAGAGAGTGCTGCTTGCCGATCGCGTTGGTATTACTTTAATTTTCTATGTGAGATATGAACATAAGACCTGTGACCGCCATCGTGTAGGCTGGCAACATGGCAGTTTGTCAGGCTAGTCCTACAACATAGCAATTTTTGCTGGCGCACGTTTAAAAAAGGGGACGTACCCCTTTTTTATTTGATTTTTTGGGGTTCACTGCGTGAGAAAAAGGGGTACGTCCCCTTTTTTTAAGCGGAACTGGCCGAGGGCTTCGTTGAGAAGGGCTGTTTCTGCGTGGACACGGCTGGCGCCTTCCGAGGCTTGTACCACCAGGGCGGCGTTCTGGCGCGTCATGTCGTCGATGCGGTGCAGGGCGCTGTTGATGCGGGCGATCTCGCTGCGCTGGCCGGCTTCGGCATCGGTGATGCGGGCGATGACTTCTTCCATGCTGCGTACCGAGGCCACTACTTGCTGCATGGTGGCGCCGGCGGCATCGACCTGGGCGTTGCCGCTTTCAACCTTGTCCACCGAGTCGCCAATAAGGTGCTTGATTTCGAGCGCGGCGGCGGCCGAGCGCTGTGCCAGGCTGCGCACTTCGGTGGCGACGACGGCAAAGCCGCGTCCGTGGTTGCCGGCGCGCGCCGCTTCCACGGCGGCATTCAGCGCCAGGATATTGGTCTGGAATGCGATGCCGTCTATCACGCCGATGATGTCGGCAATGCGGTCGGAGCTGGCGCGGATGGCGGCCATGGTGTCGACTACGGCCCCAACACTGGCGCCGCCTTTGCGGGCGACCCCTGCGGCTTCCACCACGAGTTGGCGGCCGTCGTCAGCATGGGCGCTATTGCGCTGCACGGCGGCGTCCAGTTCTTCCATCGCCGCCACGGTGACGTGCAGCGCCTCGGCTTGCGTGCTGGTGGAGCCATTGAGCGCGGTGCTGCCGCTGGCCAGTTCGTCGGCGGCGCTGGCGATGCGCGCGGCGCCGCTGCGGATGTCGCCGACCAGGGTTTCAAGGGCGGCGGTCATGCCGCTGAAGGCATTGGCCAGGCTGCCGATTTCGTCGCGGGCGGGCGAGGTGATGCGTACGCTCAGGTCTCCCGCTGCGGCGGCGCGCACAGCGCGGTTCAACTGGCGGATATCGCGGGTGAAAGATGCGTAGAAGCCTGCACCCAGCCAGCCTGCCAGCCCGATCGAGAGCAGGACGACGGCGGCTACCCCGTTGCGGTGCAGGGTGTTTTGCGCGGCGCGTTCGGCCAGCAGCTGTTCCAGCGCATCGGCCGTAGCGCCGGACAGCGCTTGCAGGCCTTCGATAGCTTGCTGGCCCGCGGCGTTGAACTCTTTGCCGCTGGTCTGGTTGTATGAGTTCAGCACTTCGTTGCGGGCGCGTTCGAGGAAGGCCAGCGCTGCGGGCACGGCGGCCAGGCGCGGCTTGATTGCTGCGGCCAAGCCTGGGTTGTTGGTGAAGATGGCCTCATATTGTGCAGGCAAGCGGTCCAGTTCATGGCGCGCCAGCATGGCAGTGGCGTTCAGCATCTGGTCTTCATTGGCTTCGAACAGGCCGCTGTCGATGTAGGCGGCGCCGCGTCCGGTAATCACCGACAAGTTCTCGGTCAGGTCCGGGAAGGTTTTCAGGAACGACGCGATCAGGTAGACGCTGCGTACTTCCGGGTCGAGGGAAAGGCGGGAGCGGTCGGCGGCCAGCGCCGCGAGCGCGTCGGCCTGCGCCACCAGCTTGCTGTGCGCGGCAAAGCTGGCGCGCGCGTCGAGGCCGGCCTGCCGCTGCTGCAGCTGTTGCCAGCCTTGTTCGAGTTCGGCCTGCGCGGCCAGCCCGGCCAATGGACCCACGGCGAGCGGGCGCAGGGCCGCCAGTGCCGCGCTGGCAGCGTCGGCGGCGGCTGCGCCGGCAGGCGCGGCGCCGGATTGGTTGGCTGCAAGGCGCATGTGTTCGAGGCTGCGCCTTTGCTGCAGCTGGCGCCGCACTTCGTGCAATTGCCGCAGGTAGGCCAGGCCCTGGCGCTCCTGCACGGTGTAGGACACCGATTTGTGCAGTTCCGCCACCAGCAGTCCGGAGGCAAGCAGCAGCGGCAACAGGAAGACGAGGCAGACGAGGGCAAACTTGGGCAGGAGGCGCAGCCTCTGCATGAGTGAAATGGCAGGCTGGAGGAAGATCATATGGCGTCCGCGAGGAGATTTCTGGGCGCAATAATGATGCATGGCAATTGTTACGTGGCGATGAATCGGGGCATAATGCGCGGTAATTAACTCATTCCCAAGCTCCATGCATGTAATCCTGGTTGAAGACGATGTCGTGTTGGCTGATGGCCTGGTCAGGGTGCTGGGCGGCCACGGCATGAAGGTGGAGCTGCTGCAAAACGGCAGCGAAGCCGACGCCGTGCTCCAGCGACCCGGCCCGGTCGACGTGCTGGTGCTCGACATCGGTCTGCCGGGACTCGATGGCTTTGAAGTCGTGCGCCGCCTGCGTGCGCGCGGCAGCCAGCTTCCCGTGCTGCTGCTGACGGCGCGCGATGCGGTGGAAGACCGCGTGCGCGGCCTGGAATTGGGCGCCGACGATTACCTGGTCAAGCCTTTCGCTACGCCGGAACTGGTGGCGCGTGTGCGGGCGCTGGCGCGGCGCCATGCGCCCAAGCCGAGCGTGCTGCAAATGGGCTCGCTGGTGCTGGACCTGGGCGCCAAGCGCGCCCGCGTGCGCGACAATGTGATCGACCTGTCGGTGCGCGAATGGGCGGTGCTGGAATACCTGCTGCAGCATAGCGCGCGCGTGGTGAGCAAGCAGCAGATCATCGACGCCATCCTGCCCTGGGGCGAGGACGTGACGCCGAACGCGGTGGAAGTGTATATCTCGCGCATCCGGCAAAAGACGGCCGACGCCGGCATCAGCATCCGCACCATCCGGGGTTTTGGCTATATGCTGGAAGCGGTGCATGGATAGTATCCGCCTGCGCCTGCTCAAATGGCTGATCGCGCCGGTCCTGCTTTTGAACCTGGCCGGCGTGGCCTTGAACTATGCGCTGGCCTGGATTCCGGCCCAGATTGCGTTCGACCAGTCGCTGGCGGATGCCGCCTCGATGCTGGGCGCGCGGGTGGGTGAGCGCGAAGGCCGCCTGGTGGTGGACCTGCCCCAGCTTGCCGAATACGCCTTGCGCGATGACGACCTCGATAAGGTCTATTTTTCCGTACGCGACGGCCAGGGCCGCCTGGTGGCGGGGGATGCCGGCTTGCCGCTGCTGCCGGCGCGCGCTGCGGCGCCGGCCACCGATGGCGTCATGGCGGGAGAAGCGGTACGCATGGTGGCGCAGCCGGTGTTGGTCGGCGAGCAGCAAGGCCTGGTAGTGGTGGCCAAGACGCTGCGCAAGCGCGGCCAGGCGCGCGCCGCGATCCTGCGCGCCATGCTGCCACTGGCTGCGCTGTTCACGCTGGCCTCGGTGGGCTTTGTCTGGTTCTCGGTCACCAATGGCCTGTCCCCGCTGATCAAGGTGCGTGCCGACATTCAGTCGCGCGGCGCCGAAGACCTGTCGCCGATCAATGCGGCGGAGGTGCCGCTCGAAGTCAAACCGGTGGTGCATGCCTTTAACAGCCTGCTGGAGCGAGTGCGTGAAGGAGCCCAGGCGCAGCAAGACTTCCTGGCCAATGTGGCGCACCAGTTGCGGACGCCGCTGGCCGGCATGCGGACCCAGATCGAACTGCTGGCGGCGCAGGAATCCAAGCCGGCGGCCACCTCTTCGCTGGCGATGATGCAGGACTCGACCGAGCGCATGATCCGCCAGGTCAATCAGCTGCTGTCGTTTGCACGCGCCGAACCGGGGCCGCTGCGTAAGACCCATATGGAGCAGATGTCGCTGGACCAGCTGTTGGAAGATTCGATCCAGCATTTCGTCGAGCAGGCCTTGCGCAAGGATATCGACCTCGGCTTCGACCTGCAGCCGACCATGGTCCATGGCGATCGCTTCCTGCTGCGTGACCTGGTCGACAATCTGGTCGACAATGCCATCCGCTACACCCCTGCCAAGGGGACGGTGACGGTCAGCTGCTTCCCCCACCTCGATGGCGGCATGTTGACGGTGGAAGATTCCGGCCCAGGGATTGCGCCGGCCAAGCGCGCGGCGGTCTTCAAGCGCTTCCAGCGGCTCGATTCCAAGACCACGGGCAGCGGCCTGGGCCTGGCGATCGTGCGCGATATCGCCAGTGCCCACGGCGCCAGCGTAGCCATCGATACCCCTGCCAGCGGGCAGGGCGCGTTGTTTTCTGTGTATTTCCCTGCATAAATTTACTGCTGTCAGCTTTTTGTCAGGTTTCCCTCAGGTAACTGCAAGCTTCCCTGTCTAGACTTGCATTATCGGTAACCTGACTTGGAGCAATTAAAATGGAGCAGCAAAAAGCAATCACGTCGTGGCAGGCGGGTGTCACACTGATTGAACTGATGGTGTCACTGGTGATCATCGCCATCCTGGCTTCCATCGCCATTCCGCAGTACAGCGATTACGTCAAGCGTAGCCGGATTCCGCAGGCTGTTAATAACCTCTCCAACCTGCGCGTCAAGATGGAGCAGTATTACCAGGATAACCGCACGTATCCTGCCAGCTGCGACACTGCCGGCGGCATGCCAATGCCTACGTCGGATGATTTCGCGTACACCTGCACTGTCCTGAATGCCAATGCCTTCACTGTACAGGCGCAGGGCACGGGTTCGATGACGGGCTTTACCTACACCATTGACCAGGCGAACGCCATGATGACCACGGCGATCCCGGCCGCTTGGGGTAGCTTGCCGAACGGTGGGAAGACGTGCTGGGTGCGCAGGAAGGGACCGACATGCTAAACCGTCGCCAACGCGGCCTGACGTTGCTTGAACTGATGCTCGGCCTGGTCCTGATGACCATGTTGCTGGCCATGGGTGTGCCTTCCTATACGGCCTGGATCCGCAACACGCATAACCGCACGGCGGCTGAGTCCATACTGAATGGTTTGCAGATGGCTCGCAACGAGGCGGTGCGCCGCAATACCTTGGTGCGCTTCAACCTGACCGACAGTGGTGGCGCGGTGGCCTGGACCGTTGGCTGTGTGACGGCGACAACGACCTGTCCGGCGGTGATCCAGACGCGTCCAGCCGAGGAGGGCAGCAATCAGGCGCGCGTTGGCGTCAGCAAGGATGCGATCCCCGTGCCAACCCCAGCCAGCCAGTTCAGGACGGCGCTGACCGCCGGCAGCGCACTGACGGCAGGTGTGACGTTCAATGGCATAGGCCGTGTGCCCACCGACAATATCGGCGACGACTTCACCCGTGCCGACGTTACCAATGTGACCAGTTCCAGCGCGCGCCGCTACGTGGTGCTGGTCGGTGCCGGCGGCCAGATCCGGATGTGCGATCCGAACCAGTCGATTGCCGCCAATCCGCAAGGTTGCAGCTAAGGGGATGCCAATGAATTCTCAACGCATAGCGAAAAAGCAGGGCGGTGTGGTGCTGCTCGAAGGCTTAATCGCGATCACCATCTTTGCTTTCGGCATATTGGCGATCGTCGGCATCCAAGCGTCCACGACGCGCGCGGCGGGCGATGCGAAGTACCGTGTCGACGCCAGTTTCCTGGTCAGCCAAAAGATTGGCGAGATCTGGGCGGACCGTGACAACCCGCAGGCCCACGTCAAAACCGACGAACCGTTCACTGCCCTGCCAAATGGTAAGTACAGCGTTGCCATCTCCGGTACCAAGCCTGACCTGACGGTGACGGTCACGGTGTCCTGGCAAGCGCCTGGCGAGAGCAGGGCCCACACCCATATGAGCACGACGCGCATCAATGGCTAAGATAAAGGAAAATTCCATGCGCACGCATGAAAAAGGCTTTGGCCTGGTAGAGATCATGGTCGGCCTGGCCATCGGCATGCTCGCCATGATCGTCGTGATGCAGGTGTACGGCCTGTCGGAAGGACATAAGCGCACCACCACGGGAGGCGCGGACGCGCAAACCAACGGCGCCATCTCGCTGTCCATGATCGAGCGCGACGTCCGGAACAGCGGTTGGGGCATGGGGGCAGTTCAATATGCCGGCTGCAACGATATGCATACCTACTGCGACGGCAGCGATGCCTGTGGCGGCACCGAGGGCGAGATCACCGGGTTTTCCCTGTCGCCCATCGTCATTACTGATGGCGGCAACAATCCCGACACCATCACCGCCCAGTATTACGCAGATCCCAATGTGGGCGCTTTCCGCTTGCCGACCAATACCGTGGTCAGCGACAACATGCCATCGTCATCGGCTGAACTGGATGTCACCACCACAGAAGGTTGTAATGTCGGCGACCTGATGCTGGCGCAGCAAGACGGTCATTGCACCCTGATGCAAGTCACCGCTTTGCAAGGGCAGCCGGTGAAGATCCAGCATAACCGCGGCACCAACGGCATCTACAATCCGCCGGCGAGCTTCATGAACGCGAACAATTGGCCGCAATACACCATTGGCGCGGCATTGACCTGTTTCTCCGCCGCGCCCACGGGCCCTCAGTTCAAACGCAGCTATTCCGTGGAAACCACGCTGCGCCAGCTGCTGCGCTCGGACAACGCCACAGACTCCTCGGCGAATCGGGAGGTGATATCGCCTGAGATCGTGGACATGCAGGCGGAATATGGCGTGTCTGCCAGCGCCGGCTCGCAATCGGTGAGCACTTGGGTTGCGGCCACCGCCGGCTCTGTCTGGGAGCACCCTTCCCGTGCGAACGGAAATCGTATCAAGGCAGTGCGCATTGCGCTGCTGGCGCGCAGCGCGCAGCCTGAAAAGCCGAATGCCAGCGGCGTGTGCACGACGACCACGGACGCGATGGTCAACAAATGGCCGGCCTGGGCCCACTTGACTGCATCGCGCGTTGGCTCCGATTGGCGCTGCTTCCGCTACAAGGCGTTCGAGACGGTGGTGCCACTGCGTAATGTCCTGTGGGGGAAAGTATGAAGCACTACAAACTGATGGGCCAACGAGCCTGGCAGCAGGGCGTGATCCTGCCTATCACGCTGATCGTGCTGGTGGCGATGACGCTTGCCGGCATTGCCCTGCTGCGATCGGTTGACACCTCGTCCGTCATCGCCGGCAACCTGGCGTTCAAGCAAAGCGCGACCGCCAGCGCCGACAAAGGGGTGGAGGCGGCCATCACCTGGCTCAACACGAATTTCAGAAGGCTGAACAATGATCTGCGTAGCGACGGCTATTATGCGACCCGCCAGGACGCCCTCGATTTGACCGGCAATAGCACCGCGTCCACAGAAGATAACCTGAACTGGAGCGATACCGCCCAGGTCAAGACGCTGCCAGCCGACAGCGCGGGAAATGTCGTGGCCTACGTCATCCACCGCATGTGCGACAGCGCGGGCGCCTTCAATTCCGGCACCTGCTCCACTGAGCAGGAGGACCGTGGCGGCAGCAGCAAGGGCATTTTGTGCCAGATGATGACTTACCAGGCTTGTAACTGGCAAAGAATTGCGAGCCATGCCTATTACCGAATCACGGCGCGGGTCACCGGGCCAAGAAACACGACCAGCTACGTGCAGGTTGTGGTCTTAATCTAACGCAGGAGATTTGAAATGGACTGGACTACCGTCCCTCAGGCCGGCCTGCGTGCCAAGCTGGCATCGTTCGGGCTGTGCCTGGCAACCGCCATGCAAGCAGTGCACGCCGGGCCGACCGACCTGGCTGATATCCCGATGGCCAACTCGTCGAGAACGAATATTCTGCCCAACATCATGTTGGACATCGATAACTCCGGCAGCATGTCCTGGAACTACATGCCCGACCACGTTCGCTACCAGTCGGATGGCAATGGCTTCGCAACGAATTGCCGCGGCCCCAGCGGCCTGATCACCTGCGAGTTGAGCGATCCTCCGACCTATGCCAGTGGCTTTAACAGCCTGTACTACAATCCCGAGATTCGCTACAACTGGCCGGTCACCGCCAGCGGTGGGCGCTTGGCGGATAGAACGAATGCGCGCAATACGAGCTATCGTTCGCCGTGGTCGGCCGTGGCCAGCGATGGCTATGGCCAGCAGGAGATCGAGGACACCAGCGGCCAGGTGCCGGATGACAGCCCCTGCAATCCCGCGATTTTCGGTGGGCGCAATAACTCTTGCCCGACCCTGAACGCCAACGCCACCATCAACCTGGTGACCGGCTATCCGGAGCGCAAGTGGTGCACCAACGCGAACGATCTCTCGACCTGCAAGTCGGCACTGGACAGCTCCAATAACTATTCCTACCCCAACGGTACTTACCAGTATCTGCGGGTGGTGCGGGGCGCGCCGTTCTATTACAACGTCACTGTGCAATGGTGTAAACAGAGGGACTCGCAATATCCCCGATTCGGCAGTTCACAGTGCCAGGACAAGAAGACCTCCGAGTACAAATACGTGCGCTATACCGCTTGGTCGCGCGTCGACATTGTCTCCAGCAGAACGTCGTACCCGAAAGCTGTAACGCGCACGGACTGCGCTGGCAGCAATTGCACCTATGACGAGGAAATGTCGAACTTCGCCACCTGGTATGCCTGGTACCGCACACGTGCCCAGATGGCGAAAAGCGCGATCGGCCTGGCGTTCGGCGATGTACGCGGCACTCCAATCGACGGCGACCTGGTCGATGCAAGCTATTTGCATGCGCGTATCGGCCTGACCGCGATCAATGATGTTGATGGCATGAAGCTCAATATCGGCAACTTCGATAACGTCTCGAATTCAAATGGCGTGAACCAGAAAGCGACGTTCTACGCAAATCTGTATGGTTTCAATCCGTCCGGCGGCACCTCGCTGCGCGCATCGCTGAAATCAGTGGGCGCGATGTATGCAGGCGATACCAGCGTCTATGCGGATCCGGTACAGTTCTCGTGCCAGAAAAACTACGCGATTCTTGCAACCGATGGCTACTGGAACGACACCGCAAGGGATGCGCAACATCCGAATGGCGATTTCATTCCCCCCGATACCGCGCATACTGACCAGGACGGCGACGCCTCGCGGCCATCGAAGGATGACCTGGCAACGCCGAACACCCTGGCGGACGTGGCTTATTACTACTATCACACCGATTTGCGTACCAATTGCGACGCGAACCATGATCTGTGTACCAACAATGTGACGTCCGCCGGCTCGAACCAGGAGGTGGACGACGTTGCGCAGTACCAGCACATGACGACCTTTACGATCGGCTTGGGCGTGGACGGTACCTTGAAATACGATCCGAGCTATAAGACCAGTACCTCGGGTGATTACTTCAACATCAAACAAGGCACCCAGGGTTATAAATGGCCAGCGCCAAGTGCCAACAAGCCTGAGACCATCGACGACCTGTGGCATGCCGCTGTCAATGGGCGCGGCACCTATTTCAGCACCAAGAACCCGGCGACACTGGAATCGGGTTTGCGCAAGGCGCTGAGCAGTATCGACAGCACTTCCGGCAGCGGCGCCGCGGCGGCAACCAGTAACCTTCTTCCAACCCAGGGCGACAGCTCGATCTTCATGGCGACTTACCGTACCCTGAAATGGGATGCGGAAGTCAGTGCCTACGGCATCAACCTGACGACCGGCGTAATCGATACCGTTCCAGCCTGGCAGGCAGAGCCGCTGCTGCGCGCCAGGGTGCAAGATAACGGCACGCGGGAAGACCGCGTCATCTACACGGGGCGCTACGATGCAAGCGGCGCGATTACCCAGATCCTGTTCAGCACCGACACTCGCACCGGACTGACACAGAGCGAGCAGAATGCTTACTTTGATGCCCGCAAGTTGAGCCAATATGACGGCTGGACCACCGTGCAGCAGGCGGCCGCTACCCCGGCAACGATGCTGAATTACCTGCGTGGCCAGGATCGTTACGAAGACCAGGGTCGCCCTGCGGATTATCCGGCCTACCAGCGCCTGTACCGCGACCGCGAGAAGATCCTGGGCGATATCGTCCATGCGCAGCCGATCTATGTGAAAAAGACGATGAATACCTTCGTCGACGACTCGACTTTTGCCACCTACAAGAACAGCAGCGCCATGGCGAGCCGCCTTGGCACCCTGTACGTCGCCTCCAACGACGGCATGCTGCACGCGTTTGACAGCACGTCCGGCCAGGAGCGCTGGGCGTTCATTCCACCCCAGCTGCTGCCAAATCTGTACAAGCTGGCGGATGTGAACTACGAGAGCAATCACCGCTATTTCCTCGATGGCCCAATGACCATCAACGATGCCAAGGTGGGCAATAGCTGGAAGACTGTCCTGATTGGCGCCATGGGCAAAGGCGGCCGTGGCTACTATGCTCTCGATGTCACGGATCCAACGGCGCCTCGCGTGATGTGGGACTTCACCGCCGATAAGGATGCCAACCTCGGCTATACCTTTGGGGCGCCGCTGATCACCAAGCGCGGCGATGGACGATGGGTGGCGATCGTGACCTCCGGCTATAACAACGTTCCGGAAAGCGACGGCAATGGCGGCTACAGGTATACGAATGCCAGGGGCGAAGGTTACGGTCAGGGCTTTGTCTACGTGCTGGACATCGCCGACGGACGTGTCCTGACGAAGATTTCGACTGGCGTTGGCACTTCGACCAACCCAAGCGGCCTGGCATGGATTAATGCCTTCGTGGATAAATTCGACGCAAGCAATCAGGAAGTACGGGTGTATGGCGGCGACCTGACGGGCACCATGTGGCGTTTCGACATCGACAATGCAACAGCAACGCATTTGATCGACCTTGGCCCGACCCATCCGATCATGGTCGCTCCCGAGCTTGGTGAAATTGACCATAACCAGGCGGGCACCCAGCTTCCTCCGGCGCAGCGCATCAAGACGGTTTACTTTGGCACCGGGCGCTACCTCGGCAGGTCGGACCTGCCGAATACCGACGCGCAGACGCTTTACGGCATCAAGGATGACGGGACGACGACCGTGTCCGTCGATAATCTGCGCGCAGCGTCGGCCACCGGCGACGGTCCTACGCGCGCTGTGACCGGCGCAGAGGTGAACTGGGACACTGGCTGGGGTTGGAAGCTTCCCCTGAACGATTCGGGCGAAAGGGTTGCCGTCAACCCGCGGCTGTATTTCGGAACCGTGGTGTTTTCCACAACCGTGCCGTCGATCTCTCCATGCCAGCCAGGCGGCTTTAGCTGGCTGTACCAGCTGGACGCTGAAACCGGTGGCGCAATTCCTGAAAAGGCGGGGGCGATGAAATTCAACTCGCCGGTGGTGGGCGTGACCATGTCGCAGCTGCCAAACGGTAAGCCGATCATCCACGCGGTGACTGCCGACGGCAGAAAGCCGGATCCGACCGACCTGAATATCGGCTTGCCGCCTCCGGCGCCAAAGCGCGTGCTTTACCGCGAGCTGACCAACTGATGGCAGGATGATGGAAACTCGGCTCCGTCCTTCGCTAGCGCTGCTGATCTCGGCATTGGTGCACGTGGGTATTGCGCTTGTCCTGGTTGGACACGCAAACCGCTCCGCCAATGTAGGGAGCAGCACCGCGCAGGCCGGGCCTACCCTGGTGGTGACCTTGGTGGGCGCGAGCCGGGTGGCGCCGCATGATAGCGTTCCCGCGCCTTCCCAAGCTTCTGCCAAGGCTGCGGCTTCACTGCCTGAGCGTGCCTTGCCGGGGGCGGTCGAAGCATCGGCAAGCGAAAATGACAGGGCCGGCGCCGCCGGCGAACGGCCCACGGAGCATCATTATTTTGGCGCTGGCGAGGTCACTGAGCTGGCCGTGGTGGCGGAAGGCCTGGCGGGCGGCAAAGTACTGGTCGTACCTGACTTTCAGCCGCAAGCGGTATCGCTGCAGGTATGGGTGAATGACGAAGGCGTGGTGGACAGAGTCGAGCTAGAGACGCCGATGGCGGAAGCGGATCGCCAGCGTTTGCTGGCCGCATTTGCCAAAGTGCGTTTCCTTCCCGGGCGTATTGGCCGCATTGCCGTCCATAGCCGCCTGTCGCTGCGAATCCTGGTCGATTACGCCCTCCGGGCCTGAGGGCAGGCATGGTAAAATAGCGGGTTTTCCGTCTGCGCCTTCCGCTGGCTGCCATCATGTCTGACGATATCCAAATTCAAACTTCGAGCAAGACCCCCGCGCTGATCGCGCGCGAGGTTGCCCGCCGCCGTACTTTCGGCATTATTTCCCACCCGGATGCTGGTAAAACCACGCTGACCGAAAAGCTGCTGCTGTTCTCGGGCGCGATCCAGATGGCAGGTACTGTCAAGGCCCGTAAGAGCGGCCGCCACGCCACCTCCGACTGGATGGAAATCGAGAAGCAGCGCGGCATTTCCGTGGCTTCCTCGGTGATGCAGTTCGAGTTCCGTGACCACATCATCAACCTGCTGGACACCCCGGGCCACCAGGACTTCTCCGAAGACACCTATCGCGTGCTGACCGCGGTTGACTCGGGCCTCATGGTGATCGACGCCGCAAAGGGCGTGGAAGCGCAGACCATCAAGCTGCTCGACGTCTGCCGCATGCGCAATACGCCGATCGTGACCTTCATGAACAAGCTTGACCGCGAATGCCGAGACCCGCTTGAGCTGCTGGACGAAGTCGAATCCGTGCTGAAGATCCAATGCGCGCCGGTGACCTGGCCGATCGGCATGGGCAAGAACTTCCGCGGCGTGTACCACCTGATCAACGATGAGATCCTGTTGTTCCGCGCCGGTGAAGAGAGCTTGCAGGGTTTCGAGGTTATCAAGGGCATCGATAATCCGCGCCTGCAGGAAATGTTCCCGATGGAGATGGATCAACTGCGCATGGAAGTGGAGCTGGTGCACGGCGCTTCGCATCCATTCAGCCTGGAAGACTTCCTGGCCGGTAAGCAGACCCCGGTCTTCTTCGGTTCCGCGATCAACAACTTCGGCGTGCGCGAGATCCTGTCCGCGCTGGTTGACTGGGCGCCTGCGCCGGAATCGCGCGATGCGTCGGTGCGTACCGTGCAGCCGACCGAAGAGAAGTTCTCCGGTTTCGTGTTCAAGATCCAGGCCAATATGGACCCGGCTCACCGCGACCGTATCGCCTTCCTGCGCGTTTGCTCGGGCCGTTTCGAGCGCGGCATGAAGGTCAAGCACCTGCGTCTGAACCGCGAGGTCAAGGTGTCGTCCGTGGTGACGTTCATGGCTTCCTCGCGCGAGCAGGTGGAAGAGGCGTACGCGGGCGATATCATCGGCCTGCCGAACCACGGCAATATGCAGATCGGCGATTCGTTCTCCGAAGGCGAAATGCTGCAGTTCACGGGTATTCCTTATTTCGCGCCGGACTTCTTCCGCCAGGTGCGTATCCGTAATCCTCTGAAGATCAAGCAGCTGCAGAAGGGCTTGCAGCAGCTGGGCGAAGAGGGCGCTGTGCAGGTGTTCAAGCCGGTGCAGGGCGGTGAAGTGGTGCTGGGCGCGGTTGGCGTGCTGCAGTTTGAAGTTGTGGCTTCGCGCTTGCTGAACGAGTATGGCGTGGATGCGGTGTTTGAGGGTACCGCGATCTCCACCGCGCGCTGGGTTTCTTGCGATGACAAGAAGATGCTGGCGGACTTTGAGGCGGCGCTGGGGCATAACGTGGCTTACGATGCAGCGGGCAATATGGCTTATCTGGCTACCTCCGGCGTCAACCTGCGATTGACCCAGGAGCGTTGGCCTAAGCTGACCTTCCACGCGACGCGCGAGCACGCGACTAAGCTGGGCTAAAACCTCTTAAAACCGGGAAACCAGGGTACGGCCCAAGGGCCGGACCCTGACCATCGGGGTCCGACCCTTGGGTCGTACCCCGGTTTCTCGGTTTTTAAGGTCTTGCTAAGCCGCAGCCCACAACCGCCGTTCACGCAGCAACACCTCCAGCTCCTCCGCCGGCATCGGCCTCGCAAAATAGAACCCCTGCATCACATCACACCCCGCATCCGCCAGGAACGCAACCTGCTCCTCAGTCTCGACGCCCTCCGCGACAACGCTCAAATTCAAAGAATGCGCCATCGCGATAATCGCCTTGGCAATCGCTGCCCCATCCCCAGGCACATCATTGACAAAGCTGCGGTCAATCTTCAACTGGTCAATCGGGAAGCGCTTCAAATAAGCCATCGACGAATACCCCGTCCCAAAATCGTCAATCGACAGATGAATCCCCGCCGCCTGGATCTTATGCAGCAGCGCGATATTGGCGTTGACGTTCTCCATCAGCACGCCCTCGGTAATCTCCAGCTCCAATAAGCGCGGCGGCAAGCCCGTTTCCATCAACAGGGCCTGCACCTCATACATCAGTTGCGCATCCTTGGTCTGGCAAGCGGACACATTGACCGCCATATGATCGATATCCTCCATCAAGCCCGCCTTGCGCCAGGCCGCCGCTTGCCGGATCGCCGTCTGCAGCACCCAGCGCCCCAAAGGCACGATCACACCGCTTTCCTCCGCCACCGGAATGAACTCGACCGGGCTGACAGCACCTCCCAAAGCTTCGCAATTCCAGCGAATCAGCACTTCCATGCCGCGCATGCGTCCGGTGCGCACATCGATTTGCGGCTGGTAATGCAGGGAAAGCTCATTGTTCTGCAAAGCCTTGCGCAAGTTCGCCTCGAGCGACAGGCGCTTGCTGGCCTTGTGTGCCATCTCCTCATGGAATACTTCGTAGGCGTTCTTGCCCTTGTTCTTGGCGTGGTACATGGCGATATCCGCGCAGCGCACGACAGCAGCGGCGTCCGGTGCGTCTTTTGGATACACGCTGACGCCAATACTGGCGCTGACGAACAGCTGGTGCGACTCCACCATGAATGGCCCCGCCAGCGCACGCAGGATCTTGCGCGCCACCTGGTCTGGCTCCGCCTCGTCGTCGGCCGGCTCCACGATCACCACGAACTCGTCGCCGCCAATGCGGCAAATCACGTCGTCGCTGCGCAAAGTCTCCCGCAGGCGGTCGGCAACCTGGCGCAACAGCTTGTCGCCGGTATCGTGTCCGAGCGTATCGTTGACCACCTTGAAGTTATCAAGGTCGAGCAGCAGCAGGCCGACGCTGGTTTCCTGCCTGTCCGCGCGTTTGAGTTTGAAAGCCAGCTTTTCGTTGAAGGCATTGCGGTTGGGCAGGCCGGTCACCGGGTCGATATGCGCCAGCACATGAAGGTTATGCTCCGCCTGCGCCACCGCCACCCGCATGCGCCGCACAAGCAGCCATGCCAGCGCAAATGAACCCAGGGTCGCCATGGCGGTGAATCCAGCGAAGGCAAACGCGCGGCGATAGAGCGGCAGGAGAGTGGCGCGGATCGAGACACTGCCCGCGACCTTGTGGTCGACGATGATCGGCTCCTGCACCTCGATATAGTCCATGCCATATTCATGCAGCGAGGCGCCCGCTTCGCCTGGCTGGAGTTCCGGTACCGGAGCGCCGTTGCGGCGGAACTGCGCGAGCGGCGTGCTGCCCACGATGATATTGGCGCTTTGCACACTGGGCGACGCCGCCAGACCGCCGAGGATTTCTTCCGCCGCGTGCGCATCGCTGAAGAGCAGGGCGGCCGTGCTGTTGTTGCCGACAATGCGAGCCTGCACCTGCAGGTCGCGCAACAGCGTGCTGCGCAAAGCCATGAACTGGAAGACCACCATCAGCAAACCTGCCAGGCACAGGGCTGCGCCAGCCGCTAGCATGGTGGAACGGACTACTTTGCTGCCAATCGGGAGCATGGCGATTTTGGCGGGCGAGGTCATTGCACGCTCCTAGCCAGCCGTAACAGCTTGGAGCTGAGCGAAAGCCGCGCCTGGCGCACCGGCGCCATATCCACATCGAAGCCCACGCGGCGATTGTCGATGCCGAAGGAAATCATGGCGCCATTAGCGCCGATAATGCGGTCGTCCGCCACGGTCAGCACGCTGCTCGTCGCCAGGTCATGCTTGAGCAGCGCCCACCGATCGCGGTCCTGCGCATCGAGCACCAGCAGGTGGCAGGTCGCCAGCTGCGCAGCGGCCGGCTGGGCCGCGAGCGTGCGGATGGTAACGCGATGACCGTTGACCTGCTTTTCCTGCAGGCTCGCCAGTGCAGGCAGCAGGCCATTGTCCTGGAAGACGCAAAGCCGCAAAGGCGCGCTGGCGGGAAGTGTGTCCGTCGGCCATTCGGTAAACATGGCAAAGTTGAAGAGGATCGCAGCCTTCAGCTCCGCCTCGCCCGCGCCAGCCGGCAGCTGGGCGCGTGCCTGCCCGCCTGCCATCAGCAGGACGAGCAAGAGAGCGGAAAGGCGCAGCATCATCAGTAGGCCGCCTTCAGTTTGACATAGAGACGCCGGCCATCCTGTTCCATCGAGCGCTGCAGGTAGCCCAGCGAGACTGGATCGGAATAGTGGCGGTCGAACAGGTTCTGGACGCCCAACGAGGCATCTACATGGCGCGTCAGCCCGATGGTGAAGAAGTTGAGGTTGGCCAGCATGAAACCGCCAGCCTCGCCACCGCCGATCAGGCTGCGGGCGCTGACATACTGGCCTTCAAGGCCCGCGTGCCAGGAATGGTAAATCCGACCACTGGCGTTCACTTTGGCCAGCCAGCGCGGCGAGTTGACTTCGCCCGCGTCGCTGCGTACCCATTGGCGCGCCACGCTGGAACGCAGCTTGGCGCCGTTGGCCCAGGATCGCTCGTATTCCATTTCGATGCCGCGCGCCCGTGAATGCCCGACGTTACGGAAGATCGGCAATCCAAGTTCGGGGTCATCGACTTCCGAGATCAGGCCTGATGCTTCGTTCGAGTATCCGGTCAGCGTGAAGCGCGCGCTGGCGTCCAGTTGCTGCACCAGCGAAAGCTCGTGGCTGCGGATACGCTCGCGGCCCAGGTCCGGATTGGCCAACTGGCCGCCTTGCCCATCGATACCATAGAACAGCTCATAGTTGTTCGGCGCGCGGAAAGCGTTACCGTAAATGGCCTTTAGCGTCGTGCCGCGCGCAACTTCGGCAATCAGCGCCAGGCGCGGGCTGAAGACGCCGCCAGTGCTGGATTCGTGATCGTAGCGCACACCCGCGTTGAACAAGACGCCTTCAGCCAACGTAATTTCATCTTGCGCGTAAATGCCGAAACGTTTGCCGTAGGCGACGTCATCGAGGTAGACCACGCGAGGATCAACGTCATAGTTCTGCAGCTTCAGCTCATTGTTGTACTGGTAGTCGGCGCCGATGACCACCTTCTGCGCCGGCGTCACTTGCAGGAACAGGCTAGCATCCGCCCCCCACCAGCGCGCGTGCGTCAAGTCGAGATTGAGCGAACCGAAAGGGACGTTGTTGACGAAATGGCCCTCATAGTAATAGTCCCCGTGGTACAGGCGGGCATTCAGTTCGCCATGCATTGGCAGTATCTGGCTGCGGTAGCCTACTTCGGCCAAACGCAAGCGGTCCAGGGTCTGGCCGCCGGGTACGTCAAAGGGCTGGCCGTAGGCAGCGGTTGCCATGCCTTTAGTGCGTGCGCCTTCCAGCAAGGACATCGACCAGGCGCCGATCTGGGCCCGCGCAAACAGGTGCGTGATGCGTTCCCAGTCCAGGCCGTGCGCAGTGCCGCCGAATTCGGGGAAGTACAGGTCGCGGCCATCGCTCAGGCCTCGGCTGGCGGACAGCAGGAATTCCGAGTCGCCGCTGCGCCAGCCGTAGGACGCTCCGCCGCCGCGTGTGCCGGCTTGTCCGCCTTCCAGCGTGGCGCGCGTGCCTTCCAGGTCCGCCGCGCGGCGCGTAATCACGTTAATCACACCGAAGAAAGCGTTGGCGCCATACATCGACGACCCCGGACCCGGCACGAACTCGATGCGATCCACCAGGTCCATGTCGAGCGGGAACTCGCCGCCAAGCAGTGCCTGGTCGAACACCGGATCGTTGATGCGCGTGCCGTCGATCTGCAGCAGGAAGCGCGTATTCAAATCGCCTGAACGCAGGAAGCCGCGTGCGCCAAGGTAGCTATAGCTGCGGTCGTTGCTGGTGTACAGGCCGCGAATGCTGCGCAAGGCATCGGCCAGCGTGCGCCAGCCATAGGCACGGACATCGGCCGAGGTCAGGACGGTAACGTTGGAGGGGGCTTGCGTCGACTTCTGGTTAAAACGGGAGGCGCTGTACACCTCCATCGATATCAATTGCTCAAGTGGCAAAGTAGTCAGGTCGGCATCTTGCGCGCAAGCGTTCGCCGCCGCGAGCAGCAAGACTGCCAGCGGCCTTGCGTGGAGGCCATGCAGTGCTGTGTTTCTCATCCCGATGGTTTGTTTTTGTGGTCTGCACACATGGTGGCATTGCCGTGCGGGAATGTACAGCCCGACAGGCTTGGCCGGCACTATTAAACAACATCCATTAATTGCTAAACAACGTCCGCCACGCGCTCGGTGCATGGCCGGCGTGCTGCTTGAAGGCGCGTCGGAACACCGCTTCATCGCTGAATCCGGTTTCAATTGCAACGCGCCGCAAACTGACATTAGGACGCGCGAGCAGGCGTTTGGCCTGTTCGAGGCGGCACTGCAGAATGTACTGCACCGGCGTGACGCCGAGCGCCGCGCTGAAGCGGCGGGCCAAGTTGCGTTGGCTCATCGCGACATGGCGCGCGACATCGTCAGGCGTGATGCCGGCACAGCTGTGCTGCTCAATGTAGCGCTGGGCGGCCAGCACGCGCGCATCGTCATGCTCATTGTGGTTGCCTGCATTGCCCACGTCGGCGAGCTGGCGCGCCGAATTCGCATACCGCGCAAATTTGAGCGCCGCCTTCTCGCCGTGGAAACGCTTGACCAGATGGGCGCAGGCATCGATGGTGGGTGAAATGCTCGCTGCGGTAATCAGCCTGCCGTCGATTACCAGCGGCGCCTGCGGTGAGAGCCTGATCGCCGGCCGCGTGGCTGAAATCGCACGGCGGTCTGCCAGGTTGCAGGTTGCATCGCGGCCATCGAGCAAACCGGTGGTTGCCAACAGGCGCACACCGCTGGCCGAAGCCATGATACAGCCACCCGCTTCGTAGTGGCTGACGATCCAGCGCAGCAGGGCAGGGCTGGAGGGAACATCGCCGTAGAACGACGGCAGCACCAGCACCTCGGCCGGGCGAACATTGCGCAGGCTCCGTTCCGGCAGCAGCGCAGGGCCGGTGAAGGAACGCACCGGCTGCATTGTTGGTCCGACGAGAGCGACATCGAACATTGCGGCGGCAGCCAGGTCCGGCTCGCGGGCATTCAGCGTTCCCGCTACCGCCAGCAATTCACGGATCAGCATGACGCCGCCCGCCCAGCAATTGTGGTCGATATAGATGCTTGTCGGGATGGCGGAAAAAGTATGTGGCATGGCGAATAATGTACCATGCCGCGCGGCTTCCGACGCTACGATGAGCCCATGAATATCCTTACCTACATCGACAAGCAAGAGCTCCGCAGCTTCACGACTGCTGATGACCGGCAGGCATGGCGCGTAGTGATCGTCAACGTGGCGCTGGTCGCCGCTAGCTTCGCTCTGCCAGCACTATGGCGTCATCCGATCGCTTGGGTGCTCGCTAGCATATTGCTGGCCGGCCGCGCACTGGGCTTCGCAATCCTGATGCACGACGCCGCGCACCTGAATTTCTTCACCTCGCGAAAGGTCAATGAATGGATGGGGAAATGCGTCTTCGGAGCATTACCGAACGTGCCTTACGCAGCCTATCGACGCGGGCACCTCGAACACCACCGAAAGGCCGGCACCGCTGCCGATCCAGACCTGGCTTTCGTAAGCGGCTACCCCGCGACCCGTGCCAGTTTGCTCCGCAAACTGATACGCGATATCTCGGGTGTGAATGGAGTGAAAGGAATCATCTACCAATTTCAGCCAACTGATCGTGGTGCTTTGTACCCTTTTTTCGTAATGCACGGCCTGATCGTTGCCGTGCTGTCGCTGCTCGGCGTATCAGAAGTCTACGCATCCTGGTGGTTCGGCCAACTGTTCGTCTTCCCTTTGCTGCTTCGCCTACGGGTGATGGGGGAGCACGGCGGCGTCCCCGACCAGATGGACCGCGATCCGCGCCGTAACACCGCTACCACCCTGGCTGGCCCGGTCGCGCGCCTGCTCGTAGCACCCAACTTCGTCAATTACCACGTCGAACACCACATGGCAGCAACGGTTCCCGGCTATAAACTTCCCGCGCTACACAAACTACTTCGTGAACGCGGCTACTTCGAAGGCACCACATGTTTGGCGCCATCATTTCTCGCCGTGATCCACCGCTGCACCGCCATAAATGGAAACGCCGCGGAACGCCGCACAAGCGGCGCCCGCGGCGCTTTAAATAACATGCGTTGAGTTCAGCCCGGTGGATCGTTTTCGATTTGTGGATACTGAACACTTTGGATGCTAGAGGTATCAACTGGCGGGTCAATTACCACGCCGCCAACAATTGATGCGATCTCTTCGTCTAAAAGGTCGGTAACGGTGTTCAAAATAGGGCTCCTACGACCTGGAAGAAATTTTTAACCTGGGGGATTGTTGTCAATCTGAGGAATATCGATGCCTTCGGTACTAGAGGCTTGGGCAATTGCTGGAGGATCGATCAGGCCGCCGCCGGTGATGGCGTGGATTTCTGCATCGGTAAGCTCAAAAATCTCGTTATTCAAAATAGACTCCTAGGGTGCAGAAAAACTTAACCTGGTGGGTTGTTGTTGACTTCAGGAACGTCGACCCCTTCGGTATACGAAGTTTGGGCGGCGACCGGTGGATCGATCAGAGTACCGCCGGAAATAGTCTGAATTTCTTCTTCAGATAGTTCGAAAATCTCTGTACTCAAAATAGAACTCCTATTAGTGGCAGAAAAATTGATACTTCTATTTGGATAGTAACTTTGGCAAATAGCGCTTTCGATTATGCATGAACAAATTAATAAAAGGCAAATAACTTTGCTAGTTTGAAGCACTTTTTAAGTGTTGTTGATGTGTATGCCCCTCACTCTTCAGATTGCCATCCTTAAGGCATACGACCCTGTCTGCCATCGCAATCGTATCTGGGCGATGGGCCACCATAATGCGCGTTAGCCCCAATTCGCGGACAGTCGTGTTCACATGCTTCTCGTTGCCAACGTCGAGCTCACTGGTGGCTTCGTCGAGTACCAACAACTGCGGCTGGCGATATAAGGCTCGCGCCAAGAGAAGGCGCTGTTGCTGACCTCCACTGATGCCTGCACCATTCGACCCGGTCATGGTGTAGTACCCCATCGGCATGGCATCAATCTCATGTGCGAGCGATGCCAGCTTTGCCGATTCTTTGATGCGGTCCCAATCTGGATCACTGTCAAAGAAGCAGATGTTCTCAGCAATCGATCCTGAGAATTATCGGTCTTCCTGCATCACCGTGCCAATCATGCACCGGAAGTTCGCGAGACCGATTCGCTTGATCGGCAAGCCGTTTATAAGGACTTCGCCAGTAGAGGGTTCAAGTAGTCCAAGCATGATCTTGACCAACGTCGTCTTGCCGCATCCAGAAGGGCCCGTGATCGCAATCGATTCGCCAGCATCGACCGTGAGATTGACGTTTTCGAAAATGAATGGCTCCGTCGGCGAATAACGGAACGAAATATTGCGCAGTTCAACTGAAGGAGCGCTGGCGACCAGAGGTGACTCGCCCAGAAGTGGCTCGCCTTCATCTTCTGCCGGCGTCAGCACAATGTCCGCAATACGTTCACCATGTAGCCCCAGCATACGCAGATCCAATAGCCGATCCACCAGCGCAGCGATCCTGGTCGAGAATTGTTCCTTATAGGCGATGAATGCGAACAGCATGCCGACAGAGAAGGCGTTATCGAGCACAGCGCGCGCAGCCAACCAGATCACGATGACACGTTCAATGCCAAACAACACTATGCGCGCCGACTCATACGTCACGCCCAATCGGTTGATGCGAAGTTCCGCGTTAAACTGCTCGGCGAGCAAATTCATCCAACCGGCACGGCGTTCGTCGCCTTGCCCAAACAGGCGCACGCTCTGGATGCCGCTGGCGGTCTCATAAAAATGCGTGTTCTGCTTCGCTGCGAAGACAATCTGTTCAGCCGCAGCGGCCCGGAGTTGATGAAAGAGGCTCAGGCGAAGGACAGCATAGAAAATCACTGCAACCAGCGAAATCACGGCGAGCTGCGTGCTGTACAAGAACATCATGAGCAGCGTGCCAATGACCATCACGCCGTCAACAATGGCTTGGACGAAGGTTGTGGTGACCGAGCGTTGAATTGTGCTAATCGAGCCGAAGCTGGAAATGATGCTGCCAATATGACGCTTCTCGAAGTATTCGAGCGGCAGCCGGACCAGATGGCCGAAGACGTTCCCGTACCACTGGAAGTTCAGATTGGTACTCAAGGAAATGAGGAACCAGTTTCGAACCGCGTTGAGCGCTCCTTGAATCACGACGAGCAAGCCGAACCCCAGCGCGAGCGTCGTCAATAAGTCGCTATCTGCGGAGGGCAGGGCCTGGTCGACCGTCCACTGGAGGAAGAAGGGTAGTGCGATCACCACGCATTCAAGCGCGAAGGCCAGCATCAAGATCTGACCGAGCCCACGCTTTAGGCCGGTGATATTACCCATCAGCCCGCGGATCGTATATTTGGTCGTGTTGTCAGCAGGGGAGAAGTCGTTTGCCGGCTTCAGCTCGAGTGCGATGCCGGTGAAATGTTTGCCGAACTCTTCGAGCGGCACCACGCGGCGGCCGATCGCTGGATCATGAATAACCGCTTCGCGCGAGGATATGGAGGTAAGGACGACAAAGTGATCCATGTCCCAGTGGATCACACAGGGTAAGGCCAACTTCGAAAGCGCACCGACGTCGAGCTTGACCGCCCTTGGCTCAAGTTTCAAGAACCTCGCAATCTTGATCAGGCTTGCCAGGCTTGCCCCTTTGCGTGAGATTGCGAACTGAAGTCGCAGGCTGGCAAGATCTGTACGGTAACCGAGGAAATCCGCAATCATGGCGAGACAGCAAAGTCCGCATTCAGTTGCCTCGTTTTGCAGATAGACCGGGATACGACGTTTCAGACTCAGGGAAATCATGTGTGACTTTGGTTAGTTACGCGCGGCCATGCCGAGGAGCGGTTCAAACATCCATTCGGCGAGTGTTCGCTCTTCGAGCAAAACGTGCGCGGAGAGCTGCATTCCAGGCTTGAGCTGGTAGCGTTTATCCCGCAAGTCGACCTCTTGTTTGTCTAGAGCTACGCGCACGCGAAAGTACGGTTCGGAAGGCTGGTTTGTTGAGTGCGGCAAGTCCGATGCGCTAATTGAAGTTTCTGAAACGTCTCGAACGGTGCCTGTGAACTGGCCGAATTTTTGATATGGGAAGGAGTCGTATCTGACGATAACGCGAGTACGCGGAGTAACCATGCCGATGTTCTTCGATGGCATGTAGAGTTCGGCTTCGAGTTTTCCATTCTTGGGAAGAATGCTTGCGATGCGCTGATTTGCGACGAGTGATTGGCCGGGTTCGACAAGAACTGCTGCGACACGTCCGTCCAGTTCCGCGCGGACGATGACTTGTCGCTTCGCCTCGTTCTCGGCAAGTTGCTGCTTCAGGTCCTCAATCTCGCGCTGGATTGTCGATACATCCCGATTCTTTTGAATTGAGCTGTCAGTCAAGGAAGACTGCAGGGAAGACAAGTCACGCAGGGTGCTTTGCCGCTGAACCTCGAGTGAAGAGAGGCGGGTTTGCTGCTCGAGGACGTCGGCTTCTTTTTCGGCAGCTGTGATCTTCGACATATTGCCTGTCTTGGCGAGCTCCGCAACACGTGCGGATACGTCGCGAGCCAGATTTACTTTGCCGCGCTGTAAATCGATTTCGTGTTCGAGCTGTTTCAAACTCGCGTTGACGCTGACAAGCTTGTCGGACAGTTCGTGTTGCTTATTTGAGGACTGGCCGCTGACATGGCCAAGCTCTTGGCGAAGCTTTTCAATCCGTGCGACGAGGCTTTCCTTAATTGTCGCCTGCACTGCACCGTTCTCAGCGCTGCGTTCGCTGGAGATGGTGAACAGAGGGTCACCAACACTGACGTCTTGGCCTTCCGATACATTGAGCTTTACGACCGTTCCGGATTGCGGGGACAGAATTCTGTTAATACCTTTGTCAGGCACGACGATTCCGGTCACCGTTGCTTTTCGTGCGAAGCCGAAGAACAAAGCAAAGAGAATCAGGCTCGCTACTATCGCGCAGAGAAAAAGCGCAAGCGCTGTGCTCGACCAAGTTTGCGTGAGTAGGATTGATCCATGAAGCTTTCGCGTTTTGTTCGCGAGAGCTTCATCTCGGAAAAGGGGGCGATTCATATGCAGCGAGGGTCAACTAGACTTTTCATACGATACGTTAAGTAAAAAAATGAGGGCCGTTTGGCGCCCTCATTGCGGCTAGTCTGCGTATCTGACTAGATCGAACGCCTCAGCCGGGGGGATTGTTGTTGATCTGAGGGACGTCTACAGATTCACAGTCCAGCGCCTTTGCCATGGCACAATTAACCGCGGCTCCATGTTTGTCTTTATAGGTAAATGCCAGAACGAAGTTGCCTTTGACTGTGTTGAGATCCTTGAGAGTCAGCTCTTGGCGATTTGGATTGATCTTTTGATCAACAAGTTGAGTTTGACCGTCCGGTTTGTATGTAACGTCGTCAATTTCGACAGCGTCAGAAGACTTTGCGTCAATGTGGAAATGAATGTCAGTGTTGTAGTCATTTACAGTAATGACTTCCGGATCGTAAGTGACAACGTAGTCACTTCCGTTCTTTTTCACGGTGATTTTGCATTTCAAAACCGTATTACTTTTCAGTGCAGAACCGTCACTCATAATTTACCTTTCGTTAAAGGGTGGGTCGAAATCAATTGTTGGTATTTCGCTTCTGCGTACCCCATGCGTTGTAGCTTTGCAATCTGAGATGTCGCAGCGGTTATGTTTCCGAGGCAGATATTGGTCTTGACCATGGATGCCAGCAAGGCATGGTCGTTGGTCTCTTGGGTCACATCTCGCAATACCAGAGCTGCCTGATTGCAGAAGGTGATGGCAGATTCTTCATTGGCTAACTTGCGCGTAACGTCGGCACGCGTGAGGAGTGCATCAGCGAGGAACGCAATTAGTACGTTATCTTTTTTTGCTTTCTCCTTAAGCGCCCTCAATTGACTCAAAGCGGTATCAGTATTTGTCAAAGCCTCTGCGTAACGACCAGAAGCCATGAACAATGCTGTTCGCCCGAGTTCAAATTTCACAGTCTGGTAAGCAAGGAATTTACTTGTTGGGTCGAGGTCGCGCAGCTCAGCCATTTTCTTACAGATGTCGTCGAGGCGAACTAGCATTGAATTCGCGTTTGCCGGAGTCGCTTCGATTTCAGTCAATCTTCCTTGTGACTGAAGGACACGCGACTGCCAAACCCGATTGCTTGGGTCTGTTAAAGTAAGGCTTCGAGCGATACTTTCAGCCTTTTGGAGCGCTTGAATTGCCTCCGTTCGTTGGCCCAGTGCGACATTCAATAATGCCTGGCGCATTAAAGAGAGTGTAATTTTGTCACTTATATTTGTGTTTGGATCTGGGATTGAGCGCAACAGCATTTCCTCTTCACGATAGAGCTTCATTGCTGTCATAAGTGAGCCAGATTTCAGGGTGCTTTCGGCTCCCCACGAAACGGTGACTGCTAACTCGGTAGTTATCTTCGGATCCCGTGGCTTTAATTCAAGCGCCTGGCGCTTCAGCTCAAGTGATGAAGTAAATCTCTTTGCAGCTAGGGCATACTCATTACGTGCCATTGATAATGTGCCCAAGGCGGACGCAGCGTAAGACTGTTCCATTAATCCGTCGACTTGGTCGGTTGTTACAGCGCTATAACGGTGGCTAAATTGTTGATAATCATTGAAATACATCTCCGCTTTATCCAGATCGTTGAGAGAATGTGCCACCTGGCCGAGTGCAAACGCATTAAGCCCTGCTTGTTTCAAGAACTCAGAGCTTTTTCCGAATTCCTTAGGTGCACTTGTAACTAGCTCGCGAGCGGTTTCTAGTGCCAACGCTGAGTCTTTCGGGCGCCCTCGATTCCCGTCAACTTCGTGAATTACCTGCAGAGCATTGATGCGGTTGGCCAAGGAAGTAGCACTGGTATCGTTCGAATCCTTCCTACCTAAATATGAAAGTGCCTTGCTTGCTACGTCGTCCAGCAAATCAAGACGGCCGATTGGGCGCAGCTTTTCCACGAAGTCGCCAAGCATGTAGGTCATCAAGCTCTCTGCTTGATAGCGATTTTGTTCAGCCTCACGTTGGGCAGATCGCGCGCGTAGTCCAAATACAGTCGTCAAAATGGCTAGTACACCTATGAGTGACATGACGCCTACAATAGCTCGCTGAGCAAACTTTGCCCGGCTCACTGATGCGCTCACAAATTCTTGTTCAATTGGCGCGAGCGAAAAATCTTTCACCAACAAAAGGTCAGCTGCCTGAATCACCTGACTGCCGCGCGGCAAGAGAAGGTCGCGACTCCGACCCATTTCGGCCCAACGCAACGCCTGGCTGCCGATTCTGCTGCGAAGTTGGAGTGAATTTCGGTGACGTTCGATCCAATCTGCAACGCGCGGCCATTGACGTAGCAGTGCTTCGTGTGCGACCCCGAAGCTGGGTACGTCCCCTGCCAACTCGCTAACAAATAAGCGGGCTTCGACCATTACACGTACCAAGTCCCTTTCGTCGTCAGTTCGAAGCATACTCAATGGGCTGCGCCGGGCTGTTACCGAGCCCAGGTCTTCACCGACATTGACGAGCAACGAAAGCACGTGCGGTAGGGCGCTGATCTGGGGACCAGTGAGCTGTGCAACGACCTGCTCTGCACGGACGCCTACCGCACCTTCTAGCCCGCCCAACTGACGATATACGTCAAACCTAAGTTGCCCCTCATCGTTTCTCTGCCGATAAAGTTCATTCAGCGTATATTGCAGCAGCGGAAGCATGTCGTGGTTGCCGCGAGCCGCATCGCAGAGAACATCATCAAGGCTGGCGCCAGTAGCGTCGTCCTTCTCAAACGTCAAACTCGCTGCCAATGCTGGCTGACGCACGATTTGCGCAATATCGGCGCCATCAGGAGGCACGACGTCAAAGTGTCCGCCCACTGATTTCAGCGCTAGCAACACCGGTTGGGCCATTACCTCGGGATAGAAGTCATTGCGGCACGCCATTAAAATCAACAGGCAATTCGACTTCGCCAACTGGGCGATTACTTCGAAGAAACGGTGCGCGTCGGAGGGCTCGGCGCGAAAGACAGCTTCAAGTCTATCGATGAAGACTCCAACCGTTGTTCGAGCGCACGCGCGGTTGCGTAGCTCTGTGGCCACATCCATGGGGGCGGTGGCGAGCCGCTGGCCGAGGCTGTTTGCGCTCGCTCCGGGGAACAGCGGTTCGCCGTTGATGTCGGCGTCGATCAGCGCGCCGGCCAAGGCTTGGAAAAGGGTGCCGCTGCCGAGGTCGGCGCAGTCCAGATAAACGGTGCTAACCAGGCCTATCGGTTCATCGGAGCGAGTGGCGCCTGCCATCAATTGCGGCAATAGGCCGGCGCGGACAAGCGAAGTCTTCCCGGAGCCGGAAGGTCCCAAGACCAATGCCATGGGGTAGCCGTCGGCAGCCTGGGTCATGACCAGTTCGCGCAACTGGGCGGTGGCTTGCACGCGGCCGAAGAAGATGGCGGCGTGATTTTCCTGGAACGCTTCCAAGCCTCGGAAGGGCGAACCGCCTTCCCAGGTCGTCGGGGCGGGAGCGGCTAGGGTAATGACAGGCGCTATTGCCCGGTAGCCTCGCTTGCGGATCGTCTCAATATAACGCGGCTCGGTGCTCGAATCGCCGAAAGCGCGGCGCAGCTGGGTGATGGCCTTGTGGACCGGGTTGTCGCCCAGTTCGTTGCTTCCCCAGCAAGCCTGCAGGATCTCTTCCGCCGGAATAACGGCACCTGGATGGCGGCAAAGATAGCGCAACACCGCCATCACACGCGGCTCGAGTTGCGTTTTGGCATCTCCATTGCTGACGATGTTGGATTCCGGACTGACTAACCAGTCGCCGAATTGAAACTCCATGGCCATCCCAACCTTCTTTTCTTCTGCTCTTATAAATCAATGACTTAGAAACCTTCCGGAGCAATTCTTCCGGTCCGGAAGGTTTCCTTCCGGCCTTCGGAAGATTTCCGGAAGGCAGGGGAAGGCTTTTTTGCCTACATTGCAGTCATTGCCAAACGGCCAAATCTTAACATTCTTAAAAGCAAAAATGGTCACTACTAAAGCGGTATTTTTTGAGATCGGCTCCGAAACCACGACTTCCGTACAACAGCTGTCGGCGAGCTGGTTTACCTCCGGAAAGTTGCTCGAGAGCACGATTGACGCCATGCGCGCCGCCGGAGAGTTTCCTAATGACATACGTTACGGCAGCATGGAAGTTGGCAGCCTGGCGCTGGGCGGCGACGGTGAAGACAAGGCTGAGCTGCGTCCGATCGAAATCCGTTATGACTCGGCGGCACCTTCGACTGCCCACGTCACGCTGACTTTGGCTTCCGGTAACTTGCGCTTCTACAACGCCTATGGCCGCAAGGACATCCTGCGCCAGTCGGTTGCTGGCTGGCGCCTGGAGTTTATGGCGGCGGTGAATGAGTACGGCGGCCTGGCTGTGCATGCGGCGCTGTGCGATGTGGAGAAATCCCATTTGCCTTGCGATAACGGTCCCTTGAAAGAGTTCTTTATTACTGCGGTCGGCCACTGGCTGCGGAGCCTGGCGCCGGCCGTGCTCAATAAAACGGCAATGCGCCGCGCCGTGATTGGCCGCGAGAGCTTTATGCGCCAATACATCTACCCGATGGTGGTGGAGAAGCTGCAGCGCCGCCTGAATTCGCTGCCAGACTATGTGGCGTCGCGCGAGGGCGTGGCCCACGTGAACCCGGTGGAAAGCCAGAACGAAAAATCCGGTGTTGAGGCGACCATGAACAATGGCGAACGTGCGCGCTTCATCCGCAATAGCAATGGCTGGACCTATCGCGATCATGTGCTGCTGAACTGGCAGGAAGCCAACCGTACCCTGCATGACCGCGAATCGGAGCAGGACCTGCAATACATGGTGACCATCGGCCGCCAGTGCGGTCCGGACGGTGTGCCGCGCCCGACCCTGGATATCAGCGGGGTCCTGGGCCGTTATGAGTGGGACAGCGTGAAGCAAGAACTGCCGCTGTCGCGCCAACGCAGCTATATGGGCAAGGCCTGGGCGCGCGCCACGCTTCAATGGTCGCTGCGCCTGCAATGGCAGGTGGCGGACGGCCGCGTGGAAGTCGCTTCGCTGGCGCGCAAGGGCGTGCCTGCCACTGACGCCGGCACCACGGGCATTTATGTAGTGTCCGATCCGCTGCCGCATCTGCTGAATGTCCAGCGTATGAATCTGTGGTGGGACGGCAATGCCGCCAGCCTGTCCGCTGTCCAACAAGATATCGCCGGTTCGCTGGCAACGGCTACCAGCGAGATGTTCGCCGCCGTTGCGGAGGGACTGGCCCCAGGGCGCAAGCTGGGTTGCCGTGACTTGCGCATCAACGAGTCTGGTGACATTGAAATTGAATTTGGGGAGTAAAGCATGTCTGTGCTGATGACATCTGTGCCGACGGCGCAGATCCGGAAATGGGGCGGTGCTTGCGCGTCGGGCGCCTTGAGTTTTGCTGCCGCGCGCGTGGCGCGCATTGTGCTGCAACGCGAGCCGATGGCGAGCGAAGCGTTGTCGTGGACCACTCTTTATAGCTGCCAGGGTGACGCTGTGCGTGGCCGTTCGGAGCTGGCGCTGCATTTGCTGGCGCGCCCGGAACTGGCGGAGCTGGACCAGAAGGAGCGCTTGCTGCGTGCCTATAACGCAGTGTTCGACCGCTACGATGCGTCGCAACCGGCGGACATGGCTTACTGGCGCAGCCAGTTGAACGCAGGCCGCGAGCTGCCGGCGCTGGTGCGGCAGGAATTGGTGCCGCTGTATGAGTCGGGCTACCGTTCCAGTCCTTGCGCTGCGCCTGCGGTGGCCAAGTCGCCGCTGTTTGTGGTGCGTGATGGTTCTGGATTGCCGCTGGTGTTTTCCGTTGGCGCGAATCGTTCGCTGTACATGTTCCGCCGCACGCCTTTTGGCCGCTGGTCGCAGACGGACCTGAGCGGCATGCTGCCGCTGAACCAGCCGGGCAAGGTGCAGGCGCTGGATGTGCAGCAGGCACCGGATGGCACGATTGCGCTGGCGCTGGCCGTTGCACCCTGGGGCAGCGCTGCGGGTCCGACTTTGCACGTGGCGGTTGGTATTTCCAATCATCTGGACGAGGCGGGCTGGGTCGAAGTCCTGCGCGGTATGGTTCACCGGCAGGTTCCGGAAATCGAGGATGATGTGACCCGTATTTCGTTCGGTTTGCTGCAATCGGGCGCGGTGCCGATGGTGCTGGTGACGGCTGCTCACACCTGGTATTTCAACGCGGCGATGGATGGGCCGCTGATGGCTTGGGAAGAACAGGATGGCAGCGATCCGGTGGCGAGCGCTGTCGGCAGCTATCGCGTGCCGGGCGCCTGGCGCTTGAGCGATACGCCTGCCGGCCGCACGCTGCGTTTCAATAGCTTTGCCCGTGCTGCTGCTTGGGGCATCGCGATCGATTACCAGGGGCTGCCGCGCCGTGCTTGCTCATTGCACCTCGCGCCTTCGAACGTGCCGAATGTTCCGGACGTTTTTGTGGCTGGCGAGAGCATCGTGGTATATCGCGGCGGCCAGTCGATTCCGCAGCCGGTTGCGAATATCGGTGGCGCTTGCGTGGTATGGAGCGAAGCTACCTCGGTTGGCGAGTACCTGGCTTATGGCGATGGCGCCGGCGGGCTTTGGCTGGTGTGCCGCAAGCAGGGCGGCCATTGGGGGATGCCGGTGCCGATTGCCACTACTCTCGTGATGGCGGCCTTGTTGGCGGCGCCCAATTATGGCGGGGTGGATGCGATTGGTGTGACGCCAGGCGGGGCGTTGGCCTGGCTGCGCTTTAATGCGGACGGTGCGCAGGTCGGGGCGGAGGAGATCACCCAGGCTGCGGTTTGGGATGACGAAGCGCAGGAGGTGCAGCGCGCGGCTCGGGTGGCGCGCAGCGTGGCCTAAGTCTTGTCGCGGATGAAGAGGGCGTCGATCAGGCTGGCGAGCCAGCAGGCGAGCAGGATCCAGCTGGCGGTTTCGGCGCCGCTGGTTGCGCTGGTTTGATGCAGGCGTTCGACGATGGAGGCGGGGTCGGGAGAGAGGCGGCCGCTCATGGCTTCGTCGAGCAGGGTGTTGGCGCTTTGCATGATGCCGAACATCATCCAGCAGGTGGCGGCTAGCGCGGGCAGAAGGAAGATCAGGCCGCGTTTGGTGCGTTTTTGGAAGACGAGCTGGCCCAGGCCGGGGAAGACCAGGCCTGAAAGTAGGGCGGCTTTGGTTGATTGCTTCATTCATTCTCCTGAACCTTGGAAAACCGGGAAACCAGGGTCCGGCCCTTGGGCCGGACCCTGGTTTCCTGGTTTTCCAAGGTTTTCAAAAATAAAAAACGCCGGCACCTCACGGTACCGGCGTTTTACATTTCAGGCAAGCGTGCGCTTACGCGTAGTCGCTCACCGGAATGCAGGCGCAGAACAGGTTACGGTCGCCGTACACGTTGTCGGCGCGGCCGACCGGTGGCCAGTACTTCTGCTTGCGCAGCGATGGCACTGGGTAGGCTGCCACTTCGCGGCTGTACTTACGGTCCCATTTATCGGACAGCAGCACTTCTGCGGTGTGCGGAGCAAACTTCAGCGGGTTGTCCAGCTTGTCGAACTCGCCCGATTCAACCTTGGCGATTTCGGCGCGGATGGCGATCATTGCGTCGATGAAGCGGTCCAGTTCAACCAGCGATTCGGATTCGGTTGGCTCGATCATCAGCGTGCCTGGAACAGGGAAGCTCATGGTCGGTGCGTGGAAGCCGAAGTCCATCAGGCGCTTGGCAACGTCTTCGTTGCTGATGCCGGTCGCATCGGTCAGAGGACGCAGGTCCAGGATGCACTCGTGCGCCACCATGCCGTCGTGGCCCGAGTACAGTACTGGGAAGTGCGGCGCCAGGCGGCGGGCAACGTAGTTGGCGTTCAGGATCGCGGTTTCGGTCGCTGCGGTCAGGCCTTCTTCGCCCATCATAGCGATGTACATCCAGGAGATCGGCAGGATCGAGGCGGAGCCGAACGGCGCGGCCGAAATCGAGCCGATGCCGTCTTCGCTGCGGACGTAGCCGTTGGAGCGCTGGTTCGGCAGGAACTTGGCCAGGTGTGCGCCAACGCCGATCGGGCCGACGCCTGGGCCGCCACCGCCGTGAGGAATGCAGAAGGTCTTGTGCAGGTTCAGGTGCGATACGTCGCCGCCGAACGAGCCTGGGCCGGCCACGCCAACCAGTGCGTTCATGTTGGCGCCGTCCACGTAAACCTGGCCGCCGTGCGAGTGGATGATTTCGCACAGTTCGGTGATGCCGTCTTCGAACACGCCGTGGGTCGATGGGTAGGTCACCATCACGCAGGCCAGGTTCTTGGAGTGCTGTTCTGCCTTGGCTTTCAGGTCGACCAGGTCAACGTTGCCCTTGTCGTCGCAGGCGGTCACCACAACCTGCATGCCCACCATGGCGGCGGATGCCGGGTTGGTGCCGTGTGCCGACGATGGGATCAGGCAGACATTGCGATGGCCTTCGCCGCGGGACTCGTGATACTTCTTGATCACCAGCAGGCCGGCGTATTCGCCTTGCGAACCGGCGTTAGGCTGCAGGGACACGGCGGCGTAGCCGGTGGCTGCACACAGCATGTCTTCCAGCTGGGCGATCATTTCGCGGTAGCCGACGGTCTGGTCGTTTGGCGCGAATGGGTGGATCGAGGAGAACTCCGGCCAGGTCACAGGAATCATTTCGCTGGTGGCGTTCAGCTTCATGGTGCAGGAGCCCAGCGGGATCATGGTGCGGTCCAGCGCCAGGTCCTTGTCGGCCAGGGAACGCAGGTAGCGCAGCATTTCGGTTTCGCTGTGGTAGCGGTTGAAGGTCGGGTGCTCCAGGTAGGCGGAGGTGCGCACCAGCGCTTCAGGGAAGTTGCGGTCCACGGATGCTTCAACTGCGTCGAAGTCAGGAGCAGCCTTGCCGCCGCTGAACACGTTCCACAGTGCAGCCAGGGTGTCGCGGTCGCAGGTTTCGTCCAGCGACACGCCAACGTGCTTGGCGTCGATCTTGCGCAGGTTGATGCCGGCGGCAACGGCAGCTGCGTGCAGGGCGTCAGCCTTGTCGGTGACAACGGTCAGGGTGTCGAAGAAGGACTCGTTGACGCTGTAACCCAAGGACTTCAGGTTGGCAGCCAGGATGCCGGCGTAGCGGTGGGTGCGCTCGGCGATCTGCTTCAGGCCTTTCGGGCCGTGGTAGACGGCGTACATCGACGCCATCACAGCCAGCAGCACCTGTGCGGTACAGATGTTGGAGGTCGCTTTTTCGCGGCGGATATGCTGTTCGCGGGTCTGCAGGGCCAGGCGGTATGCCTTGTTGCCGTTCTGGTCGACGGTCACGCCAACCAGGCGGCCTGGCATGGAGCGCTTGTATTCGTCGCGGGTCGCCATGTAGCCGGCGTGCGGGCCGCCGAAGCCCAGCGGTACGCCGAAGCGCTGCGAGTTACCGACGACGACGTCGGCGCCCCATTCGCCTGGAGGAGTCAGCATGGTCAGGGCAAGCAGGTCGGCAGCAACGATCACCATGGCGCCGGTGGACTTCACGGTTTCAACGGCGGCGCGGTAGTCGCGCACAACGCCGTTCACGCCTGGGTATTGCAGCAGCACGCCGAAGGCGTCGGTCACGCCGGCCAGTTCGGACGGGTCGAAGGTCTTGACGGTGATGCCCAGCGGCTCGGCGCGGGTCTGCACCACTTCCAGGGTCTGCGGCAGCACGT
>Ga0102591_1001060_pt1 | contig 41427 bp, 35 predicted proteins | sample AraplaCol_mCL_r2_2_FD_76860 | JGI IMG/M metagenome (GOLD analysis project Ga0102591, IMG submission 76860) | Arabidopsis root microbial communities from North Carolina, USA - plate scrape MF_Col_mCL_r2 (SPADES assembly) (version 2) | ecosystem: Host-associated > Plants > Roots > Endosphere...
CGTAGGTGTGGATGCCCAGCGCCTGCGCCGCGATCGAATCGCCCCAGCGCGACGGGACGTCGTCGGTGTAGGTGCAGCCTTCGTCCAGCGCACGCTGGCACAGCGTGTCCGACCACGGCACCGTCAGTTGCTCGGGCACCAGCAGCGTCTGCGTGTTGCGCGCGAACAGGACGTGCTGGACGCCGGCGTCGGCGTCGATCGAGGTGAGATAGGTCGACTCCATGCCGGTCAGCGCTTCCAGCACCTCCAGCAGCGGACGGACGAGCTCCTCCAGCGTGCGTGCCCCGGTCACCGCGTCGGCGAGTCGGGCGAAGGGAAGGGCGGTCACGGAGGCGCTTGCGGTGTTCATGCCGCCATTATCGGCACACGTCGGCCGCGCTGCACCCTGCCGGCGCGACGTGCGGCGAGAATGGGGCCATGACGAATGCGAACACGTTCCTGCGAATGCTCTGGCTGGTTCCGCTGATTCTGGTATTCGGCCTGGCCTGGGCAGTCTGGTCGGGACGGGTGCGGATTCCCGAAGCCTGGAATCCCTGGGCGCCGTTGCGTATCGACGCGCCGCCGAACTGGCTCACGCGCTTCAAGCTGGATCGCGCGGCGGGCGATCGCACCGCCTGCCAGATCGCGCTCGCGCAGGCCGACATGCGCCTGACGCCGGTGGAAGATCGCGTCACCGGCGAGCACTGCGGTTTCAGCAATGCCGTCCGCATCGAACGCACCAGCGTGGCGGTGGGTTCGGACTTCACCCTGAGCTGCCGCGCGGCGCTGTCGCTGGCGATGTGGGAGCGCCATGTGCTGCAGCAGGCGGCGCAGGAAAATCTTGGTGCGCGTGTGGTGCGGATCGAGCATCTGGGTTCCTACGCATGCCGGAACATCTACGGCGAACAGGGACGCCGGCGCAGCCAGCATGCGACGGCCGATGCGCTGGATGTCGCGGGGTTCGTGCTCGACGATGGACGGCGGGTGCGTGTGCTGGGCGATTGGTCTTCGCCACCGGAGAACGATGGGGCGTCTTCGTCGTCCAGGTCCGAAGCCGCATCCGGGCAGGCGCGGTTCCTGCGTGCCGTGCACGATGGCGCGTGCGGTTATTTCGATGTCGTGCTCGGCCCCGACTACAACCGGGCCCATGCGGATCACTTCCATTTCGATCGCGGGACCGCGCGGGTGTGCCGGTGAGCGCACACGCGGAGAGGGTCAAAAAAATCACGCGTTCTTCGCTCACGCCAAACCGACAACCCCGCGACTAACGTCGTTCACAACGAAGTTTCAGGGAGTCGTTGCCATGTTGAAGTGGGCCATCATTTTCGCCGTCATCGGCCTCATCGCCGGCGCGCTGGGTTTCAGCGGCGCCGCGGGTGCCGCCATGGGCATCGCGAAGCTGCTGTTCTGGGTGGGCCTGGTGATCGCGGTCGTGCTTTTCATTCTGGGCGTGACCATCGCCAAGAAGGTGACGTAAGTCGCCACCGCCGCCGGTGCGTGGGGCATCGGCGGCGGTTCTTTTCCCGGACGCCCGTGCGCATGACCGGGCCGCCCGTCGCGCCATCGCATCGGATCGGCGCACGCTCCACGCGGCGTCACCCATTCGCCGTTATCCTCGCCGGCACGTTCCAACCCATGCCGCGGAGGTTCCCATGGCCGACACGCCACGTCGCAAGGCCAGCGACTTCGATCCGGAAGTGCTGAAACTGTTCGACCAGTACGTGCACGGCATCATCGACCGGCGCGGTTTCCTCACCGGCGCTGCACGTTTCGCGGTCGGTGCCGCCGCCGCCGCCGGCCTGCTCGCCGCGCTGACGCCCAACTTCGCCGCAGCGCAGCAGATCAAGCCCGACGACAAACGCCTGAGCGCGAAGTACCTCGAATTCCCCTCGCCGCAGGGCTACGGCACAGCGCGGGGCTATCTCGTGCGTCCTGCGAAGAAAAGCGGCCCGCTGCCGGTCGTGCTGGTGGTGCACGAGAACCGCGGCCTCAATCCGCATATCGAGGACGTGACGCGCCGCCTCGCGCTGGAGGGGTACATCGCCTTCGCACCCGACGCGCTGTTCCCGCTGGGCGGTTATCCCGGGGATGAGGACAAGGCGCGCGCCGAGTTCGCCAAGCTCGACCAGGCGAAGACGCGGCAGGACTTCCTCGCCGCCGCTAAGCTGCTTCGCACGATCGAAGGCGGCAATGGCCGGCTCGGCGTGGTGGGGTTCTGCTATGGCGGCGCGATGTCGAACTTCCTCGCCACGCAGCTGCCGGACCTCGCCGCCGCCGCGCCGTTCTACGGATCGGCCCCGACGCTGGAGGACGTGCCGAACATCAAGGCGCGCATGCTGATCGTTCTGGCCGGCAACGACGAACGCGTCAACGCCGGATGGCCCGCATACGAGGCCGCGTTGAAGCAGGCCGGCGTGAAGTACGAATTGTTCCAGCCGCCCGGCACGCAGCACGGGTTCAACAACGACACGACGCCGCGTTACGACGAGGCGGCCGCGCGCGAGGCGTGGAAGAAGACGCTGGCGCTGTTCGACGAAACGCTGCGCAAGCCGTCGGCGTGAGCATCGTGATTCGCCGCATCGCGCGAAGCGATGCGGCGAATCCGATTACAGCTTTGCTGCAACGACCGGCGCGGCGCCCGGAACCACCGGCGCGCCTTCGAACCATGCCGCATACGCCGGAGCGACCAGCGGCTTGAGCACGTCGCCCGGCACTTCGACTTCATCGCCGTTGTCGTCGCGGAAGCGCAGGCCGGCGATGCGTCCGGCGGAATTGAAGCGCGGCACGAACACGTGCTGCATCGCGCGCCCGGCCGGCGGCGCGACGAGGGATGCGGATTCCCCACGCTCCAGCGTGCGGATGTTCTCGTGCAGCTGCGACCACGACGCGGGGTTGGGGATCATCTCCTCGGGCGAAAGCAGGCGGTTCTCCGCCGGCAGCCACAGGAACACCGTGTGTATCGGACGACTGGTCGCGCCGCCGGTGTAGAACTCCTCGTCGCCAGTCACCACGAACATGCGCGGCGCATCGGCCACCGTGCTGAAACGCAGCGTCAGTTCGAACGGCACCGCGGGTCGCGGCGCTTTCTCCAGCGCGGCATCGAGCGCGGCGCGGCGTTCCTGCACGTGCGCGACCAGCAGCTTCGCCAGCGCCGGATAGCGATCCAGTCCCGTCGGGTAGCTGATGCCGACCATCGCACGCGCATCGTGTTCGAACACGTCCTGCGGTGCGGCGAAGGCTCCGGTCGCGGCGGGCCTGGCGGTAGTTGCGGTCGTGGGCGCATCGTGGCGCTCGCACGAGGCGAGCACGAAAGCGGTTGCGCAGGCGAGCAGGGCAACGGGAAGGCGCGGGCGGAATGGGTTCGACACGACGGCGATGGAGATGGAGATGGGACAGGGCGCCGAACGTTAACAACGCGCCCGCGCGCGATCTCTCGGAATCCTCCGAAAACCCCGGGCATTCAGAGAAATCCGCCCCCGTTAAGGAAACTGGTGGCGGACCTTCGCGCGATGTTTCCGGTCGCTCTGGCAGGCTGGATCTTTCGCGAGCCGACAAGAGGTGACGAATCATGCATGAACGATCCGCACGCAGTGCCCTGGGCACGCTGGCCAACGTCGCGCTGGCTTTCGCTGCCGGCGCCCTGGTGATGTACATGCTGGACCCCAATACCGGCAGGCGCCGTCGCGCGATCGTTCGCGATCGCGGCGTCTCGATGCGGCACGATGCCGAACGCTACGTGCGCGGAAAATCCAAGCGTGCCGTCGATCGCCTGCGCGGCGTTGCAGCGCGTACGCGTGCGGGGCTGGCCTCCGAGCCGGTCGACGACGACCTGCTGCACGAACGCATCCGCGCGCGGCTGGGCCGCCTGGTGGGACGCCCGCACGATGTCGAAGTGCACGTGCGCGACGGGCGCGTGCAGTTGAAGGGTCATGTCGCCGAAGAGGAGTTCCATGACCTCCTGCACACGGTCTCGTCGATGCGAGGCGTGCAGAATCTGGAAAGCCTGCTGCGCACGCACTCGGCGTTGACGCAGCCTTCCACGCCGCACTGATCCGCAACGTCACAGGGACGAGACCATGGAAACGCAGGAACTTCATCGGGGCCGATTGATCGACCACGTCCAGCTGGTCGTTCGCGACCTGCCCGCGAGCCGGCGTTTCTACGAAGCCGTGTTCGGCGTACTCGACGTGCCGCTCGGCGGCACGCTCGACGATGGCGCGTTCTGGTACGACGAGCTGTTCATCTCCACCGCGGACAGCGAGGCGGCGCAGGGCGAGCTGACCGGTCGCCATCACCTGGCGTTCCAGGCGAAGGATCGCGCGGCGGTGGATGCGTTCCACAAGGCCGCGCTGTCGGCGGGTGGCCGCGACAACGGCAAACCGGGCGAGCGTCCGTACCATCCGGGGTATTACGCGGCATTCGTGCTCGATCCGGACGGCAACAACATCGAGGCCGTGTATCACGGCGAGCACAAGCGCAGCGCGCCTTCGGTGAAGGTGACGTTCTGAGCGGGGGCGGACACGCGTGTATTCGCGATGTCCGCTTTCGTAGCCCGGGTAAGCGAAGCGCAGCCGGGGAGAGCGTGACAGGTTCAATCGCAAGTTACTGGTGCAACGCGCTGCGGCGCGTTCATCGCCGTAGGCACTGAGTTGCCCAGGGGCGCGGTGCGCTTCGCCTACCCGGGTTACGCGACGGGATTACTTCACCCGCGCCGCCAGCACCTTCCCGATGAACGTATCCAGCGCATCGCCGCGATCGATCCAGCGCACCACGACCAGCAGATCGTTTTCCTGGTCGATGTACACGATGTTCTGCCCGTTGCCGCGGAAGGTGACGCTGTTTTCCGGCGCCGAGGGCAGCGACTTCCGACCGGTGTTGAGGAACCAGTTGCAGTAGCCGTACTCGGGATTGTCGACGCCCGGCGTGCGCGCCTTGGCGATCCATTCGCGCGAGACGATCTGCTTTCCATCCCAGCGGCCATCGCGCAGGAACAGGTAACCGAAACGCGCCATGTCCCACGCGTCGATGAACATGCCGCCGCCCCAGTGGCCGCCACCGGAAACGGACTGCATCTTCTGTCCGTCCAGCTCGACCCACGAATTTCGATAGCCCTGCCAACGCCAGCGCGAGCTCGCGCCGATGGGATCCATCACGTTCTCGCGCAGCACTTCGGGAAGCGGGCGACGCCACACCTGCAACGCTGCCAGCGCGAGCACGTTCACGCGCACGTCGTTGTACATGTAGTGCGTGCCGGGCGTGTGGCGCTCGCGGTTGGGCCACTGTTCGGCCGGACCCGACGGGCGATCGCCCCAGTCCGGCTTGCCCCACAGCGTGCCCTGCCAGTCGCTGGTCTGTCGCAGCAGGTGGTCCCAGGTGATCGGCGCGTTGTGTTCGGACGCGAACAGGTCCACGTCGCGCGGCATGTATTCGGCGGCGCGGTCGTTCGTGTCGCGGATCAGGCCGCGCTGCCAGGCGATGCCGACGACGGTGCTCAGGAAGGTCTTGGTGACGCTGTGGCTCATGTCGATGGCGTGCGTGTCGCCGAACTCGGCCACGACCTTGCCGCGATGGACGATGATCCCGTTCAGACCGGAACGTACCGCGGTCGGGCCGATCTGGCCTTCGAAGAACGGCTCCTTCGCGCCGAAGCTCTGCGCCAGGGCGACGGACTGGTCGCGCGGCTCCCTGGCCTCGTGGGCGATGGCGTAGTCGACCGCCTCCTGCAGCCGCTTCGGGTCGAACCCGGCCTGCGCCGGCGTGGTTCTGGCCCAGTCGCCGCGCGGCGGGTAGTAGCCCTGCGCCAGGGCCGAAGTGGCGAGCAGCAGCCCAAGGACGAGGAAGACGCGCGGGAGAAAAGCACGGGCGTGCAGGGCGGCGGGTCGGGTCATCGGGCGCGTCGCGGTGGCGGAAGGGAGTCGCCGCAGCATACCGGGGGCCGCCGCGCGCGATCCGACACGATTTGTCGATTCCGCGATGCGCCCATCGTCGATCGTCTGAAGGGCCGCAATCCGCGACCCGCAACCCGAGGAGATCCCATGCGTTTCCTGTCCCTGATCCGCGTCGACGAAAACACCGGCCAGGTGCCCAGCCAGCGGTTGATCGACGAGATGACCGTGCTGATCGGCGAAATGCGCGCCGCCGGCAAGCTGCTCGATACCGCCGGCCTGCAGCCCACCGCGAAGGGCCGCCGCGTGCGCCTGCACAACGGCAAGCTGTCGAAGATCGACGGCCCGTTCACCGAGGCCAAGGAAGTCATCGGCGGTTTCGCCATGCTGGAAGCGGCCGACCTGGACGAGGCCACCGAACTGACGCGCCGTTTCGTGGAAATCCACGGCGACGAATGGAACGTGGAATGCGAGGTCCGGCAGGTCGCCGAGCCGGGCATCTGATCGTTCCGGGAACGCTCTCCCGCGAATGATCCCCGCGAAGTGCGGGCGCGCCCTTTGTGCGCGCCCGCGCTGGGCTATCCTCGCCACAGGGGCGGACCTTGGTCCGGTGGAAGTAGGCGGGGAGGGAACTCATGCGTCTTGCGACGTGGCCGGCATCCGTGTGCCGCCGTGGTGAAGTGTGTGCGGCCGGCCTGGCGATGCTGTTGTGCCTGGCCGCGTTCCTGGCGCCGATGGACGCCATGGCGATGCGGCGGATCGACGCCGGCGAGGATCCGAAACTCGCGCCGGACGAAGGGCTGGTCGTGCTGTCGGTCGATGCGAACGGGCCGGTCAGCAGCATCCACGTCAAGCGCGCCGACGGCGGCACCGCCGAGGTGCTCAATTACGTCGGCCCGGGACGCGACTCGCGCCTGTACGCGACCAAGGCCGGCGAATACCGCTGGGCGCAGGTCAACCTCACCGGCTGGTTGTACCGATCGCGCTTCGAGCTGGACGATCCGGAATTCAAGTTCACCGTCGCGCCGGGGAAGATCAGCTACCCCGGCGACTTCATCCTGCGCCTGGAATCGCTGACCAGTGCCGGGATGCACATCGCCAACCGCTCGCTGCCGATCCTGGACTGGCTGGAGAAGGAACACGGCAAGGTGTATCCGCGGTTGCCGTTCGAGTACGCCGGGCTCTATCCGGATCCGTTCCCGGAGTTCTACCGCGCCGCGCGCACCGGCCATGTCGAACCGCCCGAAAAGCTCAACGAAGGCCGCGAACCGCCCAAGCCGGGCGCGCTGCCCCTCGCGGCCGGCGTGATGTGGAAGCCCGACCGGATATCGGACGTCGCGCTCAACGGCCCGGGCGACCTGCTTGCCGAAGTCGTGCGCGACGACAAGAAACGCTGGGGACTGGAACTGATCGACCTGAAGGTCGGGCGTTCGCAGCGTGTGCTCACCACGGCAGACGAGTTCGATACCCTCATCTGGAAGGACGCGCGCACGCTGCTCACCTCCAACGGAAGCGATGGCACCGAGTACCACGTTTTCGACGTCGGTCCCTCGGACGGCAAGACGCGCCCGGTGAAGCACCGCCCGATCAACGGCACCGGCCGCCTCGTCGACCTGTTGCCGAACGAGCCGGGCGTGATCCTGTTCGAAGGCTTCGACAGCCGCGGCGAGCTGGCGGTGCACCGGGTCGAACTGCAGGGCGACCGAGACATCAACGGCTTCAGGACCGCCAAGAGCCGCGACCGGCTCAACCGCGGCGCCGACCACGACGTGCGCTGGTACGCCGACGGCCATGGCCGCCTGCGCGCGGCGGTGCTGTGGCGCGACGAAAGCTACGTGCTCGTGCACGGCATGGACGGTGTCTTCCACGACGTCCTGCAATACCGCGCCGAGCCGACGTTCACGCCGGCCAAGCTGTCCTACGACGGCGACACGATCTACGGCTACAGCGAGGAAGGGCGCAACCAGCTCGACCTGGTCGCGTTCGATCCTGCGACGAAGAAGATCACGCGCACGGTGTTCTCCAAGCCCGGCGTTGACATCGCCGGCACGATCTTCAACGACAGGCGCGAGCCGGTGGCCGTGCGCTATTACCTTTCCGGCCGGCTGGTCACGGAATATTTCGACGAAGCCGGACGAACGCTCGATCGCACGCTGCAGGCGGCGTTTCCCGGACGCACGGTGTCGGTCATCGACCGCAGCACCGATAACGGGCAGCTGATCCTGTGGGTGGATGGCACCGATCGCTCGCCGCAGCTGTACCACCTCGACGTCGCCGCGAAGAAGGCGGAGCTGCTGGAGGAAGTCGCGCCGTGGCTGGCCGACAAATCCTTCGCACCCGTGCACGTGCTCAACGTGAAGGCGAGCGACGGTCTTGCGGTGGATGCGTTCCTGACGCTGCCGGCCGGCAGCGGCAAGCGGCCGCTGGTGGTGTTCCCGCACGGCGGGCCGATCGGCGTGAGCGACACGCTGCACTTCAACCGCGACGTGCAGTTCATGGCCTCGCAGGGTTACGCGGTGCTGCAGGTGAACTACCGCGGCTCGGATGGGCACGGCAAGAGCTTCCGCGAAGCCGGCCATCGCAATTACGGGCGCGCGATCGAGGACGATATCGATGCCGCGCTGCGCGCGGCGCTGGCGTCGTATCCGCTGGACGAATCGCGCATGTGCGTGGTGGGCGCCAGTTACGGCGGGTATTCGGCGCTGGTGTCGGCGCTGCGCTGGCCGGGACGTTTCCGTTGCGCGGTGTCGTTGTCCGGCTTGAGCGACCGGGCGCTGTTCTTCACTGCCAGCGATGGCGCGCGCTCGGCCGAATCGCGCCCGCTGCTGGAGCGGATCATGGGCGACCCGCGCAAGGACATGGCGGAAATGCAGGCGACCTCGCCGCTGTACCACACGAAGGAACTCACGCTGCCGCTGATGCTGGTGCACGGCCGCGAGGACATCCGCGTGGACTTCGAACATACGCGCCGGCTGGTGCGCATGCTGAACCTGGAAGGGCGCCCGCCGGTGGTGCTCGCCTTCCCGGGCATGGGCCACGGCTTCGACGATCCGGCCGTGCAGGACGTCGCATGGACCGGCATCGCGGGCTTCCTGCAGCAGTATCTCGGCGCACCGCCCGCAGCGGCGACAACGGCGACGACGACCGCTGCGCCGGACGTGCCTGCGACGCAGAAAGGCGGCTGACGGCTGTCGTCCCGGCGAAAGCCGGGACCCGGGCCATCAAGGCATCACACAGACCTCGTCATTCCAGCGAAAGCTGGAACCCGGTCAACGCGACGCCGCACCGACCCGCCGCCGCGCACGCCGTTCGATGAGGTCCAGCAACGGTCCCGTCATCGCCGTGGTCACCAGCGCCATCACCACGAGCACGGCGAACAGGCGATCGCCAATCAGCCCCATCTCGTAGCCCAGGTTCAGCACGATCAGCTCCATCAGCCCGCGCGTGTTCATCAGCGCGCCCAGGCGCAGCGCATCGATGTTCGGCATGCCGGCGCTGCGTGCGGCGACCCAGGTGCCCACGCCCTTGCCGAGCGTCGCCACGACTATCACCACCACGCCCAGCAGCAGGTCCGACGCCTGCCATCCGTCCACGCGCAGGCGCAGGCCGGTCATCGCGAAGAACACCGGCAGCAGCAGCGAGATCGCGAACGGCTCCACGCGTTCGACCAGCAGGTGGCGCAGCCGCGCATTGCCCGACACCGCGATGCCGGCCAGGAACGCGCCGAACAGCGCATGGATGCCGAGCGCCTCGGTCACCAGCGCGCACAGCAGCGCCAGCAGCAACAACGCGATGAGCGCGCGGCCTTCGCGTTCGACGGTGATCTCGCGACGGGACACCCACGGGCGCAGCAGCGCCAGCACGGCCACCGCGAACAGCAGCGTGCCCAGCAGGCTCAACGCCGCCGTCATCCAGCCGGTGGCGGCCACGGTGGCGACGATCACCGCCAGCAGGCACCACGCGCTGGCATCGCCGAGCGCGGCGCAGGCGATGGCGATGCGGCCCATTCCGGTCTGCGTGATGCCGCGGTCGGACAGGATGCGCAGCAGCACCGGGAAGGCGGTGATGGACAGCGATACGCCCATGAACAGCGCGAATCCGGCGAAGCCGACGCCGGGCGGTGCGTGTTCGGCGAACAGCGCCAGCGCCAGCAGAACGCCGCACAGGAAGGGCAAGGCGATGCCCGCGTGGCTGACCAGCAGCGCGAAGCCGCGCCGGCCGTTGAGGCTGGACAAGTCGAGCTCCGCACCGGCGACGAACAGGAACATCAGCACGCCGAGCTGGCTGACCATGCCGAGCGCGCCCAGGCTTTCCGGCGCGAACAGCCAGCCCTGCACCTGTGGCGCGACCGCACCGAACAGCAGCGGTCCGAGCAGCAGGCCGGCGGCCATCTCGCCGATCACCGCCGGTTGCCCGAACCGCTTGAGTACCCAGCCGGCGCCCTTGGCCGCGCACAGCACGACCAGCAGCTGCAACAGGAAGCGCGCGAGCGGCGAGGACAGCGGGCCGTGGTGCGCGGGGTTCGGCGCGGCGGCATGCGGGGTGGCGGACGGCGCCGCGGAGAGCAGGTCCGAAGGCACCTCGGGAACCGGCAGCCCATGGCGCGACATCGCCACCGCCGCCACCAGCGGAATCACGACCAGCAACAGATAACGCCATGGAAACCTGGGTTGCATGCGATGCGGGTGGGGCATGTCCACAAGACGTTCCGATGGCGGTTCGAGGGACTATAGCGGGACGGGTGGGGGTAGGGGACGGAGGCGGGCGTTCCCCTTCTCCCGCGCGCGGGAGATGGGCTGAGAACCCGTCATCCCGGCAAAGGCCGGGACCAGGCTGTCACGCCGTCACACCCCTCTCGTCAGTCCAGCGAAAGCTGGAACCCATCGTGCTTTTGATGTTGTAGCCCGGGTAAGCCAAGCGCACCGGGGGCCGGCGGTCGTCATGATGGCAACGCGCTGCGGCGCGTTCATCGCTATCAGGTCCGAGTTGCATGGGGGCGCGGTGCGCTTCGCTTACCCGGGCTACAACAAGCCACGTGCGAGTTTCTCGCCAGCCAGGCATGGCCGGACCCGCCACGCATTTCCCGTTTTCCACCTTCGCATTCCGCACATTTCGACATCTCCTTAACGGCGCCGCGGCACCGCGCGCCTATGCTTCGGCCTCCTCCCGAGGAACCCGCGCCATGGCCAGCGATTCGCTTCCGACGAGCCTTTCGGCGAACCAGCTCCCAACGAGCAACTTCCAGTCCGCCGTCTTCGACGAATACCTCGACAACGCGCGTGCCCGCGCCGGGCACTACCTGCGCCGATTACCCGACCGTCATGTCGGTGCGCGCGCCGGACGCGAGGAGTTGCTGACCGCGTTGCGCATCGCGCTGCCGAAGCAGGGCGACGAAGGCGGCGCGGTGATCGACCTGATCGCCGAACAGGCCGAACGCGGTGCGGTGGCATGCAATTCGCCGCGCTATTTCGGCTTCGTGGTGGGCGGCGCGTATCCGGTCGCGCTCGCCGCCGACTGGCTGGTCTCGACCTGGGACCAGAACGCCGGCATCTATGCGATCTCGCCACTGGTGTCGGTGCTGGAGGAAGTCGCCGGCCAATGGCTGCTGGACCTGTTCGACCTGCCGCGCGAAAGCGGCGTGGGTTTCGTCACCGGCTGCCAGATGGCGAACTTCACCTGCCTGGCCGCCGCGCGCCACCACATGCTGCGCCGCGTCGACTGGGACGTCGAAGCCGATGGCCTGCAGGGCGCGCCGCGCCTGCACGTCGTCGCCTCGGCCGAATCGCACGTCACCATCGACGTCGCGCTGCGCTATCTCGGGTTGGGCACCCGTTCGGTGCATCGCGTGGAAACCGACGCGCAGGGACGCATGAACGTGGATCGCCTGCGCAAGGTGGTCGCCTCGATCGAAGGCCCGATGATCGTCTGCGCGCAGGCCGGCAACGTGAACACCGGCGCGTTCGACCCCTTGCGCGAAGTCGCGCAGGTCGTGCGCGAACGCGGTGCGTGGCTGCATGTCGACAGCGCCTTCGGCCTGTGGGCGCGCGCCAGCGATTCGCTGCGCGAACTCGCCGACGGCATCGAGCTGGCCGATTCCTGGGCCACCGACGCGCACAAATGGCTCAACGTGCCGTACGACTGTGGTGTCGCGATCGTCCGCCACGCGCAGGACCATCGCGAGGCGATGACCTCGGCGGCGGCCTACCTCATCCAGACACGCGGCGAGGAGCGCGACGCGGTGGACTGGGTGCCCGAGTTCTCGCGACGCGCGCGCGGCGTGCCGGTCTACGCGACGTTGCGCGCGCTCGGCCGCGACGGCGTGCAGGACCTGATGGACGGCAGCTGCGCACGCGCGCGGCAGATGGCCGATGCGCTGCGCCAGGTCGAAGGCGTGAGCGTGCTCAACGACGTCGTGCTCAACCAGGTGCTGGTGCGCTTCGGCGACGACGACGAACTCACCCGAGCGGTGATCGCCGGCGTGCAGCGCGAAGGCACCTGCTGGCTCGGCGGCACGACGTGGCAGGGCAAGGGCGCGATGCGCATCTCGGTGTCGAACTGGGCGACCAGCGAAGTCGATGCCGAGCGAAGTGTCGGGGCGATACTTCGGGTGTTCCACGAGTTGCGCAGCGATGTGACGGTCTGAAGGACGCGGAACGACGAATCGCGCCGTTGTCCCGTAGCCCATGCGACTGGGGCCGGTAGCGATGAACGCGCCGCAGCGAGTTGCCACCGCAACGTGCGGCCGGCTGCGCTTGGCTTACCCGGGCTGCAGCGGGGCTATGCGCGCCACTCCCACGCGCGCGACGTGGCAGTTCAGTTCGCGCACCAGTTCCGCCAGCCCGACCGGCTTGCGGCAGCGCGGGATGTCGCCATAGATCGCCGGCAGGGCGCTGTCGTCGTAGCCGGTGAGGAAGAGCATCGGCACGTTGCGGTCGCGCAGCGCCTCCACGACGGCGAAGGAGGTCTCATCTCCCAGGTTCACGTCCAGCAGCGCACCGTCGAGCGTGGTCGCCTGTGCGATGCCGCGCAGCGCCCCCTGCACGTCGGGGTAGGGGCCGACGATCGTGGCGCCTTCCAGTTCGAGCGCTTCCTGCAGGCCCGAGGCGAGGAGGTAATCGTCCTCCACCAGCAGCAGGCTCAGGCCACGGAGACCATCGTCGCGCATGCGTGCTCTCCTCGGACGTTCCGGCATTGTTCGCTGCGAAAAGTTAACGCGGCGAGACGGTCGCGCATTCACGCAGCGCGCACGGTACCTGAGTGGAATGTGGCGGCGAATCCGTCCGGAGCCCGCCCGTGACCGTCCATCCAGTCGCGACGTCCGCCCCGCGCACGGAAAACTCCGGTTTCCTGGGGATCGCGCTGGCCGATCGCGCCGACCGGTGGCGCGCGGCGTGCGTGGCGGGCGTGCTGCTGCTGGCCTTCGCCGCCACCGCGCCGTTCGCCGGGCGGGAACTGCCGGCGGTGCCGACGTTCGTACCGGCGTACGACGCGGCGGTCATGGTGTTGTCCTCGATCGCCGCGCTGATGCTGCACGCGCAGTACCGCGACCTGCACGAGCGCGGCTTCCTCTGGCTGGCCTGCGGTTACCTCTACGGCTCGCTGTTCGCGCTGCTGCATGGCCTGAGCTTTCCCGATGCCTTCGTCAGCGGCAGCCTCTTCGGCGGGGAGCAGACCACCGCCTGGCTGTGGATCTTCTGGCACGGCGTGACGCCGCTGTTCGTCATCGCCTACACACTGGGAAGCAGCTCGCGCAGATCGCCGAACGGATGGCCGCTGCATCGCATCGCGTACCCGGCGGTCGTGGCGGGCGTCGTGCTGATCGCGCTGGTGCTGGTGCGCGCCGACGCGCAGTTACCCCATCTGCTGGTGAGTACGCGCTACCGCACCTTGCTCACGCGCGTGATCGGCACGTCGGTGTGGACCGCGCACATGGCGGCGATCGCGCTGCTGGTCTGGCGCACGCGCCTGCGGCGCCTGCTCGACCTGTGGCTGTGCGTGACGCTGCTGGCGGCGGTGATCGAACTGGCGCTCAGCGGGATGATGATCAGCGCCCGCTACCAGCTCGGCTTCTATATCGGCCGCGTCTACGGGCTGGTTGGCGCGCTGGTGATGCTGGGGCTGCTGCTGCGCCACGCGCTGCTGCTGCAGGCGCGGCTGGTGCGCGCGGCCTCGGCGCTGCACGACAGCGAGCGCCGCTACCGCGACCTGTTCGACAGCATGGGCGAGGCGTTCTACATCGGCGAGGCGGTCACCGGTGAGGACGGCCGCGTCGTCGACCTGCAGTTCCTGCAGGAAAACCCGATGGCGCGGCGCTACATCGGGCGGGACATCGCGGGACGGCGGCTGTCGGAGGTGGTGCCGGACTTCGACCAGGAATGGCTTTCCATCGTCGAGCAGGTGATCCGCACCGGCAAGGAACGGTCGCTCGAACGTCCGTCGCCGCGCGTGCAGCGCTATTTCCGCTACCGCGTGGTCCGCCTGAAGGGACGCAAGAAGCAGGTCGGCATCCTGTTCCAGGACATCAAGCCGCGCCGCGACGCCGAGCTGGCGCTGCGCGACAGCGAGGAGCGCTTCCGCCAGTTCGGCCAGGCCGCCTCCAGCGTGCTGTGGATCCGCAACGCCGACACGCTGGAAATGGAGTACGTGAGCGCGGCATTCGAAACCATCTGCGGACGACGCTGCGAGGAAGTGGTGGGCAGGGGGTTCGACTCATGGCTGGAGATGGTGCACCCAGACGATCGCGACCCCGTCCGCCGCGCGGTGCGCCGCGTGCAGGAGGGCGAACGGGTCGAGCAGGAGTACCGCATCGTGCACGGCGAGACCGGCAACGAACTGTGGCTGCTGGGCACCGAGTTCCCGATGCGCGACGACGACTGCAGCATCAATCGCATCGGCGGCATCGCGCAGGACGCCACGCTGCTGAAGAAGGCGCAGTTCCGCCTGAGCGAGAGCGAGGAACGCCTGCGTAGCGCGATCGAAGTCGGCCGCCTGGCGACGTGGGACTGGAACCTGGTCTCGGGCGATGTCGCCTGGTCGGATGAGCACTACCGCATCGAAGGCTACCTGCCGGGCGAAGTGGTGCCCAGCTACGAGGCGTGGGTCGCCCGCGTGCACCCGGAGGATCGGGAGGCCGCGGAGATAGCAGTGCGGCAGGCGATGCTGACCGGCGGCGAATACGCCCGCGAGGTGCGCTTCCTCCACCCCGACGGCAGCATCCACTGGGCCAACGCCCGCGGCCGCTTCTTCTACGACGCCGCCGGTCGGGCGGTGCGCATGGTCGGCTCGATGATCGACACCACGCTGCGGCGCGAATTCGAGGACGCCCAGCGCGTGCTGGTGGCCGAACTGCAGCACCGCACGCGCAACCTGATCGCCGTGGTGCGTGCGATCTCCGACCGCACCCTGCGCGAAAGCCGCGACATGGCGCAGTTCGCCACCGTGTTCAGCGAGCGCCTCGGCGCGCTGGCGCGCGTACAGGGACTGCTGTCGCGCCTGAAGGAAGGCCAGCGGGTGACCTTCGACGAACTGCTGCGCATGGAACTGGCCGCGCACCTGGACGCACAGGACGGCACGCGCTTTGAGCTCTCCGGGCCGGACGGCGTCACCCTGCGCTCCTCCAGCGTGCAGCCGCTCGCGCTGGCGATCCACGAACTGATCACCAACGCCGTGAAATACGGCGCGCTGAAGGACCCGGCCGGCTGCCTGCGCATCGTCTGGCGCGTGGAACATGAGGAAGGCCGGCCATGGCTCCACGTCGACTGGCGCGAAACGGGGGTGGTGCACCAGCTTGCCGCCGACGCACCGCCGACCGGCGGCGCGGGACGCGAGCTGATCGAGCGCGCGCTGCCGTACCAGTTCGGCGCGCGCACCTCCTACGAGCTCACCGACACCGGGGTGCACTGCACGATCGCGATGCCGATTTCGCGTCGCGAAACCGTGTCACCCGCTGGTCATGACCTGCGGTTATGAAGGCATGGATTACGATGCAATCCGAAGATGTCGTGACGAATGCTTGCTTCGCTCCGGCTTAACCTCCCAGCCCCGATGCTGATTGCCCGAACGACAGGTTCCTCCCCCATGACCACCCGCAAGCTGCCGACTCCCCCCCGGGGGCCGGGCACGTCGTCCCGTCCCCGTCCGCCGCGTGTGGTCCGCCTGCCGTACCAGGAGGACGCACGCAAGCCCACGCGCGCCGATCGCGCCGAACACCAGCTGCGCCTGCGAAGGCTGAGTGCCGGGCAGGCCTGAGGCCGTCGCTGGACTGCTGAACGACCCGTTCCGGCACGCCGCGTGCGGCGTGCTAGGATCGCGCCCAGAAGGGGAGTAGCTCCATCGTGCTGTCGCCGTCATTACGGGAAGTCCCGCAAGGGGAGCTTCTCCGGTGCAGCAGCAGGCCACCGGGCCTGTGAGCAAGACCTTCGCCGCAAGTCACGGCGAAGGTGCGTCCGGATCAAGCCCCACTGATGGTCATCGAAACAACGATGACCGATCGATCCGATGGATGCGTTTCGCGCGTGGGTTGCGGCTCCCGCCCACCGAACCGACCCATCCGATGGACATCTTCCTAAATCCCGAAATCTGGATCGCCCTGGCCACGTTGACGGCGCTCGAGCTCGTGCTCGGCATCGACAACATCATCTTCATCTCCATCCTCTCCGGGAAACTCCCGCCGCATCAGCGCGACAAGGCTCGCAAGCTCGGCATCGCGCTCGCCGCGATCACGCGCCTGGGCCTGCTGCTGACCATCGCGTGGATCGTCAGCCTGACCAAGCCGCTGTTCGAAGTGTTCGGCAACGAGTTCTCGTGGCGCGACCTGATCCTGATCGGCGGCGGCCTGTTCCTGATCGCCAAGGCCACGCACGAAATCCACCAGAAACTCGAAGGCGCCAGCGAGCAGGTGTCGACCGGCAAGGTGGTCGGCGCGACCTTCGGCAGCGTGATCGCGCAGATCATGGTGCTGGACATCGTCTTCTCGCTGGACTCGATCATCACCGCCGTGGGCATGGTGGACGAGCGCTGGGTGATGGTGGCCGCGATCCTGATCTCGATCGTCTTCATGCTGGCCTTCGCCAAGCCCATCGGCGATTTCGTCGAGCGCCACCCGACGGTGAAGATCCTCGCGTTGAGCTTCCTGATCATGATCGGCCTGGTGCTGATCGCCGACGGCTTCGGCCAGCACATCCACAAGGGCTACATCTACACGGCGATGGCCTTCTCGGTGTTCGTCGAGATGATCAACCTGTGGATCCGCAAGCGCGAAGCGGCGAAGACCGAGCCGGTGAAATTGCGCGAGCGGTTCGAGGAAGTGCCGTCGGAGTGATTCCAGGGGCTTCCCTTCTCCCGCTTGTGGGAGAAGGGGGCCGAAGATTGAGCCGCGCCGCTCACGCGGCATTGCCGCGTGGCCCGGTGAACCCCACCCCCAACTCCTCTCCCGATGGGAGAGGGGTTGGCTCACCGCCAACGGCGGATCGACCGCTGGAAGAACTGGCTGTTCGGAATCTGCAGCGACGTATCCGATCCGTCTTCCCGCGTTTCCTGCAACGTCGTGTAGATCAGGTTGATGTCGACCACACGCCCCTTCAGACCCGGCTTCTCGCCGTTCTCCAGCAGCTCGATCACATCGTGCAGGCGGAACGGTCGCGAGGTCAGTATCAGGAAGGTGCAGAAGATGTTCGACAGCACGCTCCAGGCGGCGAAGAACGCTACCGCAGCCACCGCCGCGAAGCCGGTGATCGCCGTCCACAGCACCGACGCCGAAACGCCCAGCCGCTTGAGGATGAGCAGGGTCGCGGCGACATAGATCAGTGTGCTCAGCAGGCGGCGCGAACCGATCGCCAGTTCCGGCGGCAGTTCATAGCGTGCGCACACGCGGTTCAACAGCTTGCGCAGCAGCAGGCGCAGGAACCACGCGGCGGCGAGGATCAGCGCCGCTTCGCCCAGCGGCACGACCAGGCTCATGCCATCGCGCAACCACGGCGTGTCGGAGAAATGGCCGGTGGGGGAGAACACGTTCATCGCGTCCTCCCTGCGTCAAACGTGGAAAGCAGTGCGGTATCCATTCCGCCAGCCTAATCGCTTCGCGCGGCGGGGTGTAGTTCGCGCCGTGGCGTGTTTCGCGGTTACGGCGCTTCGTGCTGCTTCGCCCATTCCTCGCCGCGGCGACGCCTCTCGTCTTCGCTAACGTCCTCGACGTGCGTGCCCAGCATCCAGCGATGCCCGAACGGATCCACCACCGTGCCCATGCGGTCGCCCCAGAACTGGTTCTCCACCGCCTGCAGTACCGATGCGCCGGCCTTGACCGCACGCTCGAACGCGTCGTCCACGTCGTCGACGTAGACCAGGATGCTGCCGGTGGTGCCTCCGCGCGACTCCGGCCCGAGCGCGTCCCATTCGGGGAACTCGTCCGACAGCATGAAACGCGCATCGCCGATGCGCATTTCCGCATGCGCGACCTTGTCGCCGACATCCAGCCGGTACGTCAGTTCCGCGCCGAACGCGCGTTCGTAGAATGCGATCGCATCGTTTCCATCGGCGACCGTGACGCACGGCGTGATGCGCTGGTAACCGGGCGGGACAGGATCGACGGCCATGACGCGCTCCCGGCGGAAAACGCCAGCATGCGCGCCATGGCGTGACGCCTCAGTAGAATGCGATGCCCGGCCGCAACAGCAGCTGGAACACCAGCAACAGCACGATCGCCGCCAGCAGCGGCACCACTAACGCCCGCATCGGAACGCCGGCCACGCGCACGTCGCGAACGCGCCATGCACCGGCCAGCATCCACAGCGCGCCGGGCACGCCGACGATCAACGGCAGCAGCACGACTTCCAGCGCTTCGCGCGGCACGCGGAACGGAATCACCAGCGCCGTGCCGATGAGCATCGGCAGCGCGATCGTCTGCGACACGAAGCGCGTGCGCGCACCGGGCGTGGCGATGTCGGCCGGATCGTCGGCCAGCTCCAGCGTCGGGCGGAGCAGGGCGAGCGACACGGCGACGATCGCGATCAACGCGAGCAGCGCCGCGATGTTCTTCGCGCCCTGCGACATGCCGAAATACACCATCGCCATGCCGACGTCGCTGCCCGTGCTCAACGCGCCGATGACCACCTGCGGCAACGCCATCAGCAGGCCGCAGTACGCCATCCAGACCGCGAACAAACGCCACGCGCCCGCACGCGGACGCCCGCCACGCAGCGCGATGAGGCATGCAAGGCCGACGATCGCCGTCGCCAGCGCGCCCGTGCCCTGGAAGAGACTCGCCAGCGGATTGCTGCCGTTCCACAGGTGGTTGTTGTGGTAGAGCGTCGGCTGCAAGCCTGGCGTCAGCGCCTTCGGCACGACGAGGAACAATTCCTGCACGAAGAACGTCAGGTTGAACGCCAGCGTGTAGAGCAGGGCTGACACGCCCACTCTCGTCCACTGCCACCGCGCCGATGACACCACATTGGTGCGCGTGGAAAAGGTGCGCCAGCCGGAAAGCGCGAGCAGCGCAGGTCCGGCCAGCAGGATCAGGGCGGTGACGATCAGCAGCATGCGCAATCCCTCGCGAAGGAACGCGCATCATCCCGTGCGAAAGCGGTGAAATCCAGTCTCGGACTAGTCCCGATCTGGCGCTCCGAGAGGGAAGTACGAGCGATACGGCCGCGCTTCGTCCACCGCACGCGCGAAGGCGGGGCGTGCGAGCAGGCGCGCCCGATACGCCCGCACGTTGGCGAAACGTTCGTCGATTCGATGCGTCCAGTCCGCGTAGAACAGGAACGGTCCGGCGCCGCAATCGGCGAGGCTGAAACGCGAACCGGCAGCCCATTCGCGATGCGCCATCACGCCATCGAGCCACTCGTAGGCGCGTTCCAGCATCACGCGCGCTTCCTCGACGCCGTACGCGTCGCGGTCGGTTTCCGGGCGCAGGGAGTCGAACACGAACTTCTGCTGCGGCGTGGAAATGTAGTGGTCGAAGAAGCGATCCATCATCCGCACGTCGATCGCCTCGTCGACGTCGTCAGGGATCAGCTTCACCGGCCCGGGATGGTGGACGTGCAGGTATTCGATGATGCAGCTGGCTTCGGCCACCATGCGGCCTTCCTCGACCAGGACCGGGAAGCGCTGCACGGGCCACATCCCGACCAGTTCGCGCCAGGCGTCGCAGTCGGGCGAGGCGAGCAGCTTCCACTCGAACGGCGTGCCGTTCTCGTACAGGGCGGTCAGCACTTTCTGCGAGTACGAGGAGAACGGATGGGCGTAAAGCTGCAGCATGGAAGCTCCGGGGAAGCGGGGCGGAATGCCCCTTCATCTTCCCCGACGAGCGACCGGTTGGCGAATCGACATCGCGGATGCATGAAAAACGGGTGGAGACGAACGGGCGTACCCGTTCCTCTCCACCCGTCCTCGTCTACCGCCTCAGGCGGTTCTTAACGGGTGACGTCGTACTGCGCCGACGCCGCGTTCGAGACCAGCGACGACAGCGGGAGCAGCTGCGACAGGAAGCGGTTCCAGCGCGTCACGCCCGCCGGGCCGACCCATACCACATCGCCCGGCTGCAGGCGGAACTTGTCGCCCAGCGCAAAGGCGACCGGCGATGCCGCATCCAGGTGATAGACGGTGGCGGAAGAGGCCTGCGTCGTCTGCTCCATCGCTTCCAGGCCACGGATCACGTACACCGCTTCGCCCTTCGACGTGACCGGGTTCAGGCCGCCGGAACGGCCCAGCGCCTGCGTCAGCGACATGTCGGTCGTCTTGAAGTTCAGCGCCTGCGGACGCACGACCTCGCCGATCACGTACACCTCCTTGCGGTCGTTGAACGGCAGGAAGATGCGGTCGCCCGGCTTCAGGTAGATGTCCTGAGCGACGTTGCCGTCGCGGTTGAGCGCGTCGAGATCGAGGTTGTAGTTGCGTCCGTCGCGCGTCAGCACCAGCCCCGCGAGATCGGCCTGCGCCACGTCGATGCGCGCGCGGCCGACGACCTGCGACAGCGTCAGCGGAACCGTCGTCACGTCCTGTGGCGTCGTATCCACGAACGCGCCCTGCAACGCGACCCGGCTGCCGAAGCCAACCACGTTGACGTCCAGCTGCGGGTTGGTGAGGTACTTCGCCAGCCGCGTGGTCAACGTGCTGCGCAGATCCTCGATGGTCATGCCGGTCACGTTGAGCTTGCCGGCATACGGGAAGTAGAACGTGCCGTCAGGCTGCACCAGTCGGCCGTTGGTCACGGCCTGCTGCTGGTTGCCGGCCGGCGTGGTCAGTTCGGGGTGATCCCACACGGTGACGATGAGCGTGTCGCCGGGTTGGATCTTGTAGGTTTCGCCGTGGAAGGCGAGCAGTTCCTGCGGCACCACCGCCTTCGGCGAAGGCGCGGAGACCACCTCTGCGGTGATCGGCACCATCTTCACCTCGCCCCCGATGAAGCGCGAATCCTGTATGTCGCCGCGCGTCATCTGCTGGCCGGTACAGCCGGTGATGACGGTCGCGATCGCGACCGAGCAGGCAAGAGTGAGCGTCTTCAATGCATGGCCCTCGGGTTCTTGGCGCGGCACATGCAGCATGCCTGGCGTCTCGCTCCATGCCGGACGCAGCCGATTGAAACGACGTTGTGAACGTTGCGACGTCCTTGCGTTCGCAACAGGAAGCCTAGATCGCGTTCAGCGCACGCGGCGTGATAACGCGGGCGTGCAGTGCAGTTGCATTCAGTGTTGCGAACGCGGGAATGAACGAGCGCACGCGTCGTTCAGTTCCGTAGACGCACCATGACGAGCGCTCCCATTTCCTTGATCGCGCGTCCACTGCGCCATAACGCGCGGCGTGATGGAACCCATCGCTGCGACCAGCGATCGCGCGTGCCGCTTTCGGGAACGGGCACCGGCGTGATGTCCACGCCTGCGTTACGGAATTCGACCACCGCGCGAGGCATGTGCAGCGATGAGGTCACCAGCAGGATGCGATGGAAACCGTGCTCATCGGCAAGTTGCGCGGTGTAGCGCGCGTTGTCGCGCGTATTGCGGCTCCTGGTTTCCAGCAGCAATGCCTTCTGCGGAACGCCCAGGCGCTGGATCGCGTTCTCCATCAGGCGCGCCTCGCTCGCAGCCTCGTTGCCGCCGTTGTCGCCGCCGCCCGACAGCACGACCACCGGCGCCTTGCCGGCGAGCCATGCGCGCGCGCCGGCCGCGAGGCGGCTGTTCTCCAGGTCGTAGGCGGTGACATTCTGGCGTTCGAGCCAGTAGAAATGCGTGGCGCCGCCGAGCACGACGATCGCATCGGCCTGGGGCAGGGTGGTTTCATCGACGGGCGGATACTGGCTCTCGATGCGCCCGCGAACCCAGTCGGACACGCTGGGAATGGCGAGCAGGCCCGACCAGCAGATCGCCACCACGGCCGTCACGATCGCGAAGCGGTTCCAGCGGATCAGCGCCAGCAGCGCCGCGAAGATCAGCAACGCGACGGTCAGGGCAGGCGGATAGGTCAGTGCGACGAGCAAACTTTGCAGGGCCTGCATGGGGTCAGATCAGGATCTCGTGGGTGACGTAGTAGTAGAACGCGGCGCACGACAGGATCAGACCGAAGCGCAGCAGCAGCGGATTGCGCAGCAGCGCCAGGCGGCTGTGGACCAGCATCGCGGCGAGGATCAGCGACACGCTCAGCCATGCCGGCAGCAGGTAGCGGTTGGAGAAGTAGCCCCAGCCCACGGCGAAGAACGGCAGCGTCATCACCAGGTAGACCGCCGCGCTCTGCTTGATCTTCTCGCGATATTCCACGCGTACCAGCGGCGCCAGCATGTAGGGAAGCATGTACCAGAAGATGGAGAACACCGCGAAGTCGATGCGCACGCCGACCTGGGAACGCTGCGATGGCGTGTAGGTCATCATCAGCTGGTACAGCGACGGGATGAACGCGCGCACGACCAGCGTCGACAGGCCGGTGACGTAGGCGCCGAACGCGATCACCGCGATCAGGCGCTGCATCCTCGTGCCGAACAGCAGCACCGGCGCGAAAACCAGGTACAGCAGAGACGACAGGTGCAGGCTGCTCGCCACGGCACCCAGCAGCACGAAGCTACACCACTGTTTCCGCTGGAACGACAGCAGCGAGGCGAACACCAGCAGCGCGGCCAGTCCCTGCCGCACGGCGTTGATCGTCGCGTTGACGAACATCGGCGAGACGTACAGCAGCATGATCGCCGCACCGAGGAAGGTGAGGTAGCCGCGGCGCTGCACGACGTCGTCGCCGACGAGGAAATCCTGGTACCGCCGCGTGGCGACGATGATCGTGCCGAGCATCAGGGCGAACAGCGCCGTCTGGTAACCGATGACCCCGACGCCAAGTTTCCACAGGCCCCAGGTCAGGTACACGAAGCCCGGTTCCAGGCGCGTTTCGCCGCCGCCGGAACTCAGGCCTTCGAAGAAGCCTGCATAGGTCTGCGTATCGGTGCCCACATCCAGCGGGCGCGTACCGACCAGCCAGCAGCCGAACAGTCCCACCGCAAGCAACAGCAGCACGCTGAGCGTCGTGGTGGCGGGTATGTAGGTGGAGCGTCGCTGCACCATGCCGTATTCGGGAACGTTCGCGCTCACGAGGTCGCGCCTCCTTCGGTGACCCGCCGCAACGCCAGCAGCATGCGCTGGCGCGCCTTGCGCACCATGCCGATGCTGCGTGCGAAGCAGTGTTCGGGATAACTCACCAGTCCCTGGCGGAGAAGTTCGCGGCGCACTTCACGGCCGGCGCGATGCATGGCTTTCAGATCCTCGCTCAGGCCGCCGGCGCCGTAGTTCGCCTTGTGCCAGTACGCGAGCACCTGGTCGAGTTTGGCGCAGCGATAGCCCGAGAACCCGATCTGGCCCCAGAGCAGGAAATCCTCGACGCGGCGGTAGTTCTCGTCGAAGCGGAACGGCAGGTCGCGCCGGAGCACGACGGACGCGGTCGGAAACGGGTTGTTCAACAGCAGCCGACGGCGCGGCACGATATGCGTGCGGGCCTCGCGCGGAGCAGTGGGCGGGGGGCTGTCGCGATCGCGAACCCGCATGCGATGGGCGATCAGCGCGATCTCAGGGTCCGCGCGCAACGCGCGCATCTGCAGTTCGATCTTCGTCGACACCCAGGTGTCGTCCGCATCGAGGAAGGCGACGTACGGTTGCGTCGCGTGTTCCCAACCCGCGTTGCGGGCAGCCGACGGCCCGCCGTTCTTCGACAGCGAAACCACTTCGATCCACCCCGGCGCGTACTGCGCGGCGACCGCGTGCAATGCGCCGACGGTGTCGTCGGGGCTCGCATCGTCGACGAGCACCACCTGCGCGGGTCGCAACGTCTGCGCATGCACGGACGCGATCGAATCGCCGATCGTGCCGCCGCACTTGAAGCACGGCACGACAACGCAGACCGGAGCGAGGGAAGCCCGATCGCTCATTGGGCGGGCGCCGTCGACGCGTGCGTGTGGATGGTGGATGGGATCGACCATGGAGCGCATTGGAATATGTCCTGCGCCTCCTGCGCGTATACGTCGGGTGAAAGGCGCGCTCGTGCGCCGTCATCGTTCAGCAACGCCTCCACCACATGCATGAATGCGGCGTTGTCGTCGTTGTCCTTGGAGATTCGCAGGTCCGGTGGCAAGCCTATGTCGTCGGCGAAGTCGCGGCACTTGGGGTGGTAATCGACGATGGCGAATGGAACCGAGCACAAGTACGCCACGATTGCGCCGTGCAGGCGGGCGCTGATGAAGGCGTCGCAGCGACGGATCGCCGCCACCGTGCCCAGCGGATCGCCACCGGCATATGCGTGCAGGTCCGTCGCGATGCCGCGCTCGCGCAGGCGCTGCCGTAATTGTCCGGACATCGCCTCGTCGCCGTGCTGCGTGTGGCCGTTGAGGCTGAAGATCTCGACTTCCAGTGGCGCGCGCGACGCCATCTGCGTCACCGCATGCACCACGGCGTCGTGCCATTGCGACGGGGTTGGTGCCGGATGATCCGCGCGGACCTGATAGCGGCACGGAGCGATGCCGATGCGGGCCACGCTCTTCCGGCGCCCACTTTCAGCCGGGTGCGCGTGCACGGGCGTGACGGTGCGAAGCAATCCGGCCAGATCGCGACCTTCGTGGACGATGCGTTCCAGTCCCATCCTGCGCGCCAGTTCGTAGGAGCGGCGATCGCGTACCGACAGGTACGAGAACTGGCTTACGAACGCGGCGGCCGCCGATTCGGAAGCGGCGTCGGGAAAGGGGCCGACCGACACGCCGACCGCCGCCAGCTGCACGCGGTTGCGACGTACGGCGGAGAGCATCATCGGCTTGCGGAACGACTCGCGTGCATTGATGACCGAGCCGCCGCCCATCACCAGCACGTCGCTCGCGTGCAGACCGCGCATGAAGCCGATGACGCGCGCGGCCTTTCCCATCGCGCCGGGCGCGCCGTACATCTGCGCGGGCAGCGCCGCAGGCCACATCGCGCGTGCCCGGGCGCCATCCAGCGCGGGGCCGACCAGAAGCGGCTCCGCGTTCCAGTACTGGCGCGCGGCGGTGGAACACAACACGCCGAACAGGTCGTCGCCGAAGTTGCGCATGCCGTAGTAGCCGGTGAATCCAACGCGCGGGTGTTGCGTCATGCCGCATTCTCCGGTCGGGGCAGGCGGCGCGTGCCGAGCCACATCGCGAGCAGCAGTACCGCTTCGGCGATCACGGTCGCCCATGCCGCGCCGGTCTGGCCCCAACGCGGGATCGCCGCCCAGTTGAGCGCGACCGCCACGAGCGTGGCCACCAGCATCGCCGCGACGCGATAACGCATGTGATGCTCCGTCAGCAGCGCCGAACCGACCGCGGTGGAAAGGAACCGGATCGGCACGCACACGGCAAGGATCGTCAGCAGGCCGACGACGTCGGCGAACGCGGGGCCGAACGCGAGCGGCACCACCCACGGCGACACAGCCGCAAGCAACGCGCCGACTATCACGCCCATCGCGAGCATCGAAAGGTTGCCGAGCCGGTACACGCGCCAGAAGCGTTGCTTGTCGTGTACCGCCCAGCGATGCAGTCGCGAGAGCAGGAATTTCTGGTAGATCGTGGCGGGAAACAGGTAGATGGCCGTCATCACCGCCAGCGCCACGCCGTAGTGACCGGCCTGCGCGTTGCTGCCCAGGTATTTCAGCAGCACCGTGCTCACCTGGAAGAACACCGGATACAACACGGCCGCGACGCCGTACGCCCAGGCGCTCGACCACAACTGCATCGCGCCGGGCGTGGAATCGAAGGTGAGGGCGGCCGGACGCGCACCGTGCCCTTTGAGGTCCATGCGGCCCCGCTGCATCGCGATGAGTTGGGGCAGCGCAAGACCCGCAATCAGCAGCGCGACGAGGCCGTAACCCAGCGCCGCACCCTGCGCGCTGGCGATCGGCAGGGCCAGCAGCGTGGCCGCCACGGCAAGGCGTCCAGCCGGCATGAGCAACTGCCAACCCGCGAGCGCGCCGTGGCGCTCTTCCAGTCGCAGCTTGCTTCCCACCAGGTCCACCGCGAACACGCCCGCGATCACCGGCACCAGCAGCAGCAAGGTCAAGCGCGTTTCATCGTCGACCGCATCGCCCATCAGGGCCCAGGCGATGACCGCCGCGCACGCCAGCAGGCCGGTGAAGGTGGAGAAACGCAACGAGGGACGCAGCCAGCGATCCGCCGCCCATCCTTCGGCGCCATAGGCCTTGAGCCGGAACTGCGACAGTCCGAAGCCTGCCATCGGCGCCACGACCGTCACCGTCGCCAGCGACGACGCGAACAGGCCGTATTCCTCTGGCCCAAGGCGACGCGCCAGCACCACCTGCGCAAGGAACACCATGCCCGCACCGGCCAGCGTCGCCAGCCAGAGCATGCCGATCGCCGTCGCCGCCGGTCGCCAGGCGCTCGCACTCATGCGGGCGATCATCCAGCTACGGCCGAGCGCGCGGGAAACGGATCGGACAGCAACTCCGCGTACACCTCCAAAGTCCGGTCGATCACGAGTCGTTCGTCGAAATGACGTTCGGCGCGCTCGCGTGCGCGCGTTCCCAGCTGTTTCACCAGCGTACGGTCGTCATCGAGTTGCATGAGCAGCGCGGCGAGCGAAGGCGCGTCGCGTGGTGGCACCTGCAATCCGTCGATGCCGTGACCCGTCACGACCTCGCGGCAGCCGGGCAGGTCGGTGGTGATCAGGCAAAGCCCACTCGCGGCACCTTCGATGAGGCATCGCGGCACGCCCTCGCGGTAATAGCTGGGCAATGCCATCACATGCACCGTCCGCATCAATGCGGGCATGTCGTCGACATGACCCAGCCAGTCGACCAGACCCTGTCGATGCCAGTGATCGATCTCATGCTGGTCGTACGACGAGGGATTTCCCGGGTCTGGCGTGCCGGCGAGCAGGAATTCCACCTTCCGTCCCCGATCCTGCAGCAGGCGCGCGGCCTCGACGAATTCACCGACGCCCTTCTCGCGAAGCAGGCGGGCGGCGAGCAGCACGCGCAGCGGACCCTCGTCGTGCGTCACAGGACGGAAGCGATCGATGTTCACGCCGGAGCTTCGGATGATGCGGATGCGATCGGCCGGCACCAGCCTGGATTCCGTCAGCGCCGCCGCGTCGTCGGGGTTCTGCAGGATCACGCGTGAATGCCCATGGCCGAGGGTGGATCGCATGAGCGTGCTCACCACCGGGCGCAGCATGCGCGCCTTCACCGTGTTGCTTGCATAGACATAGCCCATGCCAGCGACGGCGTTCACCACTGCCGGCACGTTGGCCAGTCGCGCCGCGAGCGCGCCGTACACGGCGCACTTGACGGTGAAATTGTGGATCAGCTGCGGACGCTCACGGCGCAGCAGCCGCGTGAGGTGGTGGACCGTCACCGCCTCGCGCAGGGGATTCAGGCTCGCCCGGTCCATCGGTAGGACTTCCCAGCGGATGCCGTGTTCGGCGAAGCGTGCGCCGAACTCACCCGGTGGCGACACCATCACCACTTCGGCGCCTTGCGCCTGGAGGTGACGTGCAGTGGAAAGCCTGAAGTTGTAGAGATACCAGTCGGTGTTCGCGAAGAAGACGATTCGCATCGGCATGGCGGGCCGCACAATCGCGTGGACCATCGGCGATTGGAGCGGCGGAACGTCCCGTCGTGGAGGTCGCTCGATGGTAGCGAACGCTTTTCTGGCGACCTCCACCGCGCTGTCACATTCGCATCGCCAGATAAACGGACCGGCTTGCGTGTATCGAAAGCGAAACAGTTGTGCGTCAGGTCACGGACGCGATCGGATGCTTTCTGGGTGCACGCGTAACACGCGCATAAAAAGACGGCCGGCTTGCGCCGGCCGTTTGCCTGTGACGAGTGTCAAATCGGTGGCTTTGCGCCGTGTGTTACTTCGCGTACTGGTTCGTCGTCACGCGGATGTCGGTGCTGTCCGAGCTCTTGGCGATGTGGGCGCCATTGCCGGTGTTGCCGCCGACCAGGCCCGTCATCGAGACGTACGCGGTGCTCGCCGTGTTCACGCCATGCATGCGGGTGTGATTGTTCTTGAAGACGTTGCCGCTGGTCTGGTAGCTCTTGGTCGCAGCGGAGAACATCGCACCGTACAGGTAGTTGTGCTGGAAACGGTTCTGGGCGATGTAGCCGCTGTTGGCGCCCACCGTCAGCAGGCCGTAGCCGCCGTTGTATTCCAGCGTGCAGTTCTTGACCGTCACGCCCTTCACGCGCTTGTAGGACAGGATGCCGTTGCCCTTGTTGCGGCGGATCAGGCAGTTCTGGATGAGCACGGTGTCGGTGGTGCGCGAGTCGCCCGAATCCGGCTCGATGTCGATGCCGCACTGCGGGGCGATGCCGTTGGAATAGCTGAACTCGCTGTCGTAGACCTTCACGTTCGACGAGCAGCCGATGGTCAGGCCCTGGCGGCGATTGTTGGTGCACACCACGTTGGTGATGATCACGTCGTTGCACGGAATCGTCGGGGCGCCGGTGACCATGGCGCCGCCGATGGAGATGCCATCGCCCCAGCACTTGGAAATGAGGGTGTCCTTGATCGTGACGCGCGAGGAGCCGCGCACCATGATGCCGTGACCCCATTCGCCGGTGCTGCCCAGGTGGTTGTCGCGGTCGCCGACGATCTCGCCGCCGGAGATTTCCACGTCGCTGACCTTGTAGACCATCAGCACGTAGGCGCGCTCGGCGTTGTTGCGCTTGGCCAGAAGACGCGCGCCGTCGGCCAGCTTCAGGTGCATCTTGCTGCGCAGGCGGACGTTGACGGTCGGATCGATCACGTAGTTGCCCGCCGGGACGGTAACCGTGCCACCGGAGGAGGGCAGTGCGTTGATCGCGGCCTGGAAGGCCTTCGTATCGTCGTTGCTGCCGTTGCCCAGCGCGCCGTAGTTGCGAACGCTGACCGAGGCGGTGCCGCGTGCGCGCGCGGCGGGGTTGTACGTGGCTGCGGTGGTGGCGCCGGTGGCGGCCATCACCTTGCCGATGCCGGTCAGGCCGAGCACAGGCGGAATCGAAAGGATCAGGGACTTGCGGAGAAACTCGCGACGTTCGGCGGTCGCAGGCGCCATCAGCTGGGTATCGTTCACAGTAGGGTTCCGAGATTAAGGAACGCCCCCGGGTGAGCGGTTCGGCTCGATTGGGGCTTGGTGTGTGAAGCGCGCCCCCTCGCGAACTTCAACTCATCACGCCACGATCATGTTCGTGACTGCCGTGCACCCTACCGGAACAAACGTGAATCGAAACCGTAAATTTCACTATTTGTGCACACCGACCCGTAAATTCGTCCGCGTCGTTCATCTACTCGCGCGTTCAAGTTCATGACTGCGTTGCCGATGCTGCGCGTGCAAGCGCGCATGCGCAGAATGAACCGGGCGCGGCCGCATCTTGTGTGGATGAGCTCGCTGCGGAGTGAGTGTCTTGACGTGAAATCGAACGCGCCGCAACCGCCGTGGTGAAGATCTCATCACACAGTTTCGTCGCGTCGTAGCCCGGGCAAGCGGAGCGCACCCGGGATCTCGCCCGCGGATGTGCCCGGGTGCGCCTGGCTTACCCGGGCTAACAAGAAGCGACATGGACTTTGCCGATGCAGGCGGATGAGCCCGCTTCCCCCTCAATCGAGGTAGTGGTTGTCCGCGTCGACGCTGATGCGCTCGGTCTTCTCGCCGATGACCACGTGGCGCTTTCCGCCACAGCGCTTTCCGTCCGGTGCGGTCCCGGCCGGGCCGTTGTCGTCGAATTCGTTGCGCGCGATGACCAGGCCGCGCGTGCCTGGCCGCACGCCGACACCGCCGAGGACGTTCTCGCGGATGCGGTTGTTCTCGATGCGGCAATCGCTCGCGCCCACAGTCAGGATGCCGTGGCCGCGGTTGTGCTCGATCAGGCAGTCGCGCACGGTCGCGTCGGAGACGCGCTTGTACAGCTGGATGCCGGGGCCCTGGTTGCCGCTTACGGTGCAGCGGGCGATGAGGACGTCGTCGGCGATGTCGCCCTGGTCCGGTTCCACGTCGATGCCTGCGCTGGGCAGGGTGCCGCCGGTGTCGATGAACTCGGAATCGAACACGCGCACGCCGCGCGATCGGCCGATGGTGAGGCCCTGTCGGCGGTTGTCGGCGCACGAAACGCGTTCGATGGTCACGTCGCGGCTGGGCATGATCTTCGCGCCGACCTTCGCGCCGCCGATGGAAATGCCATCGCCCCAGCAGTGCGAGATATGGATGTCGCGCACGTTCACGCGTTCGGCGGCGCGGATCATCAGGCCGTGCCCCCACTCGCCGGTCTTGCCCTTGTGCCTGGAGCGCTCGCCGATGATGCGGCCGCCGGAGATCGTCGTGTCGCTCACATGAGTCGCATTGAGCACGTACGCGCGTTCGGCGGCGTTGGGTTTTGCGAGCAGGCGCGTGCCCGGCGACATCGCCAGATGCATGCGGCTGCGCAGCTTCACGCCGACGACGGGGTCGATCAGGTAATCGCCCGGCGGCACCTGCACGGTGCCGCCGGAGGGCGGGAGCGAATCGATCGCGGCCTGGAAAGCGCGGGTGTCGTCGGCCACGCCGTTTCCGCGCGCACCGTGCTTGCGAACGTCCGTCACCGCGCTGCCGACGGGTGAAGGCGCGCCAAACGCCAGCGGTGTCGCGGGGGCGAGCGCGAGCGACGCGGCGATACGTCGACGCAACAGGTCAGGCATAGGCGCGTTCGCGCGTGTCGGTGTCCTGGACCTGCGCGCGCCGCTCGCGTCGCGAGGCCAGCCACGGCAACACCACCGCGAGCAGGTAGAACTTCGACGCGTGGTACTTGTTGTCGAGGCGGCGGCGATTGCGGTCGAGCCACTTGCCTGCGCCCGGCATCTCGACCGAATCGCGCGCGAACTCGCGAACGCGGTCGAAACGCGCCCGCGCAAGACCGCGCACGTCGAAGCGGAAGCTGCCCTTGCCGGTGACGTAGGGAAGTTCGTCGAAACGCGTGGCGATGTGGTCGCGGATCAGCAGTTTGTTGAGCTTGGTGACCGGATCGACCTTCTGGTAACGCGGAACTTCGCGATGGATCCACTCGCGCAGCGTCAGGTCGCAGAACGGATACGCCACTCGCAGGCCGAGCGCGGCACTGGAATACAGGCCCTTGGCGAAAGCGCCCGCGGAACCGGCGATCGAGGTCGACATGTCGCGCCATTCCCACAGGCTGGTCGCCGAACCGATCTCCTCGCGGTACAGGTCCAGGCGATGACGCGAGTGTTCCGACATCGGGCGGCCCAGCAGCTCGTCCACTTCGTCGTCGGTGAAACGCGAGCCGGGGAACGAACGCTCGATCTCGTTCATGCGCAGGGTGCTGAGCAGGTAGCAGAGCTTGAAACTGCGATCCACACCGGGCAGTTCGGACAGTCGGCCGGGCAGGGGAAGGCCGCGCGAGAGACGCTTCAGCATTTCCTGCCGCTTGCTCATAGGCGTGCCGAAATAACTGTCGGCGCCAAGGCCGTCGACCACACCGTCGCCGCCATTGGCCGCCACTTCGGTGCCGAGGTCGATGCACGACAACAGCGCGAAATCGGCGGTCAGCAGCGGCATGCGATGCACGACATCCAGGTAGCGATCGTAGGCGCGTGCCGGATCGCACATCAGCGTTTCATGGCGCAGGCCGAGCGTGCGCGCCACGTGCGTCGCCGATTCGACTTCGTCCTCTTCCTGCCCACCCAGGTAGGTGATGCAGGTGGTGTCCGGGCGCGCGTCGGCGATCGCGATGGCGAGCGTGGTCGAATCCTTGCCGCCGCTCTGCAACAGCCACGGCGACTGCATGCCGGCACAGCTGCGCTGGATCGCGTCGCACAGGCGACGATGGTAGCCGGCGACCCAATCCTGCTCGGTTGCCGCGTATTCGGGCACTTCGCCCGCATTGCGGAACTTGAAACGGAACTTGGGTTCGGTATGCATGTCGTCGTGCGGGCAGAAACCGAACGTGACCAGGCGGACGCCTTCGTAGATCGAGTACGGCGGATACACGAAGGCGTTGCGCAGCAGGTCGGCGACCGACACCGGATCCACCGCCGGCGGCGGGACGTCCTCGCGCATCAGGCGCGAGAAATCCGGCGTGCCGTAATAGGGCGACATCGTGATCTGTGTGCGCATCGCCATTACCTCGCACCCGCCTTGAGCGGCTCGTCCCGCATCGGCTGGTAGTCGTAGTACGTGTAGGCGTACTGGCCCGAGCCGCGCTTCTGCACCGCGTTGAAGATCGCGCCGCGCACTTCCACGCCGTTCTGTTCCAGGCGCTGCTTGGCCAGCGCGATCTCACGCTGCTGGTTGAGGCCCCAGCGCACCACCATCAGGCAGGTGCCGACGTGGTGGCCGATCACCGCCGCGTCCGTCACCGCCAGCACCGGCGGGGTATCGATCACCACGATGTCGTACTGCTGCGCGAGCTTGTCCAGCAGCGAGGTGAAGCGTGGATGCATCAGCAGTTCCGACGGATTCGGCGGAATCGTGCCGCGCGAGATGAACGACAGGTTGTCCGTCCCGCCGACCTTGCGCACCGCCTGCACTTCGTCGATGCGGCCGGAAATCAGCTCCGAAAGACCGCCATCGGCGCGCGTGCCCAGCGCGAGGTGCAACGTGCCGCGACGCATGTCGGCATCCACCAGCAGAACGCGCTGACCGGCCTGCGCCATCGTCACGGCGAGGTTCGCGCAGACGAAGGACTTGCCGACGCCCGGGCTCGGCGCGGCGATCATCAGCATGTTGTTCTTCATCTCGAAGCGGGCGAAATGCAGGCTGGTGCGCAGCGTGCGCAGTGCCTCCATCGCCAGGTCCGAGGGCGAGCGGAACGCCAGCAGGCGCTGCTTGCCGTCGCGACGCCCGGCCGTGCCCGGCTGCGCGACGATCTGCTTGCCCTTCGCGCTGAAGGGGATCGACGCATACACCGGCAGGCCGAGGAGCTCGATGTCCACCGGATCCTCCACGCCGCGACGGAACATCTGGCGCGTGAGCACGAAGGCGACCATGAACATCGCGCCGATCAGCGTGCCGGCGCCGATGACGATCAGCGGCTTCGGCCACGACGGGCTGCCCATGTTGACGTCGGCCGGGTCGATCACGCGGGCGTTACCCACCGCGCTGGCGGCGGCGATGTTCAGCTGCTGCGCCTGGTCGAGCAGGTTCGCGTAGGTCTGGTTGATCACTTCCACGTCGCGGTTGAGGCGGAACAGACCCTGCTGCGTGTCGGGCAGGTTGCCGATCTGGCCCATGATCTGGTTCTTCTTGCCCTCGAACTGCGCGATCTGGCGCATCAGCGACTGGTAGACCGGATGCTCGGGCGTGTAGCGGCTGGCGATGTCGGCGCGCTGCACCTGCAGCTGCTGGATGCTCTGGTCGAGCGCGACGGTCTGGTCGAGGAGCGCCTTGTTCGACACGCCCACGTCCATCGTGCGGGTGCGCGACTGGAAGGTGTTCAGGCGCGCCTGCGCATCGGCGAGTTCACGACGTACCTTCGGCAACTGCTCGGTGACGAACTGCAGGCGCTTGGCCGCTTCGGCCGAGTTGCGCGCGACGTTCTGGCGAACGTAGGCCTGCGTGATCTGGTCGAGCACCTGCTTGGCGCGCAGCGGATCCGGATTCGGATAGGTAACGTTGATGATGCCGGAGTTGCGGCCCTGCTCGGAGACGGTGACGTCCTTCTTCAACTGCGACATCAACGCCATCGTGTTCAGGCGCGTCATCTCGAACCGCGTTCCCGGATTCGCGGCCAGGCGCTGAACTTCCAGGCTCAGGCCGCGGCCATTGGTGGACTTCTGGCCCACGCGGCCTTCCAGCATGAGGTTGCCGTCCGGATCGAGCAGCTTGTAGCGGCCCTTCTCGCCGGCGATCAGCTGCAGCGGGATGCCGACCAGCTGTTCGGGGACTTCGAACTGGCCGATGTCGACCTGCTCGCCGCCCCATGCATAGCTGTCCAGGCCGAACCACGGCGAAGCGACTTCGCCCGGATGCATCCGCTGCTGCATGCGCGCGACCGTGTCGCCGAGCAGGGGCATGCGCACCGGCTTGACGACGGTGTCCAGATCGAGGCGTTCGATTGCCTCGCCCAGCACGCGACGCGAAGTGAGCAGCTGCGTTTCGGTGGCGGCCGGCGCATCGACGATCGGCGGTGCCGGCGCGGTGGTGGGCTGGTTCAGGCCCGGCACCGTCGGCGGACGCGATTCCACCTGCATCACCGCGTTGGCTTCGTACTGCGGCGTCGCCAGCAACACGTAGGCCACCGCGATGATGAAGAACGCGAGCGTGCCGAACAGGATCGGCCACTTGTTGTCGGTCAGCGTGGATACGAGGGTCGGGATGTCGATATCGTCCTCGCGCGAATTCGCGGCGGGAGGAACGCTATACGGGGCATCGGCCCGGGAGATCACATGAGTGGCCATGTTTCGTCACCTGGTGAAGAGCGGGGCATGCGACGGCGCACGCTTGGGGAACGCGGCGTGCCGCGCGTGGGGCATCCACGACGCTTTGGTCGTGGCATGTTGCGAACCGCGGGTGGAAAGGGCGTTCACGAGGCCCCCCACGCATTGCGGATCGCGACCTGGTTTGGCGAACCGGCGTCCCGCGTCAGGGTCGTCGGATGAGCTGCTGGACGCAGGCCCGCCAAGGCGTCGGCGACGCGCACATCGGCGTCGCTCAGTTCTGGAATGGTGTTGCGGTCGGCATCGACGACGCGGCGCGGCGGCAGCCAGGCTTCGTCGAGAAGACGCGATACGTGTCCGGCGATCGCCTGCGCGTCGTGGACCATCAGGTGCACGCGGCCCTGCGCTTCCACCGGCGGCGGATCGAGCGAAAGCAGCGGTATTTCCAGCGCCATCGCTTCGGCATGCAGGGACGGGCCGACGAACGCCAGGCGCGCGCGGCGCAGCAGGAACAACGCGGCGAGGTAATCGGGCGCGTCGATGCGATGCAGGTTCGGCGGCGCGTCGCCATCGAGGAAGACGGGATTGATCGCGCAGACGACGTCCACGCCCGGATGTTCCCCGGCGATGCGCGTGAGCGCGTTGCACATCAGCGTGGCGTGCGATTCCTCGCATTCGTGGCCGAGCATCAGCAGCAGCGGGGCTTCCTCGCGCAACGCGGCGAAACGCTCGTTCAGCGCCAGGCCCATGCCGCTGTCGGGCTGGAGGCGCTCCAGCGCGCTGCGCAGCGCATCGGGCGCGGCGTTGCCGGTGACGAGCACGCGGTGTGCAGGCACGCCTTCGGCCACGAGCTGGCGACCGGCCGACTGGCCCGACGCGACATGCAACGAGGCGAGGGCACGTGCGATACGGCGACCCGGATCGTCCGCGACACGCGGCGCGGACGTGTTGGCCAGGCCGCCGTCGATACAGACCACCGGTACATGGTGGTAGTGCGCGGCGAGCGTGGTGGCGAGCGTGGCCGGCGCATCGCCCGGCACGACGACGAGGTCCGGGCGCACCTGCGTCATCACGCGCTTGATGCCGCCCAGCGCGCTGGAGGTCATCTCCGCCGGATCCTCGCCCGCGGCCGGAATCTCGACCTTGACGTCGGCCGACAGGTCGAACAGTTCAAGCACGCGCGCCGATTCCTGTTCGGATTCGGTGGCCACGCATACGGTGGTTTCGAAACGTTCGTCGCGCGCCAGCTGCTGCGCGATCGGCGCCATGCGCACGGCATCGGGCGAATCGCTCAGCACGCACAGCGCACGCATCGGCGGCTTGGGATTGATATCGGATGCGGCTTCGGCCGCCGCGTCGGCGAGGTGAAGCACGTCCGGCAGCGCGATCCCGGCACGCGCGGGCGAGGCGGGGCGTTCGGCGGTCGTGCGCACGTCGTCGTGCTCGTCGAAGTTCGCCAGCGCGCTGAGGAAGTTGATGCCGTGGTTGTTGGTCGGCGTGTGCACCGGCGCGGGGACCGGACGCGGCGCGCTGCGCGGCCAGCGACCCCGCATGCGCGTCAGCGCCTTCGGCACCCACCACACGTGCAGCGCCATGACCAGCATGAAGGCGGCGAACGCGACCGACTGCGGCATCTCGCGCAGCGTCCAGCCGATGAACACCAGCAGGCCGGCGATGGCGACCATCGTCAGCAGGACCAGTCGCGGCGGCATGCCGGTGTCGCAAAGAAGGTGGTGAAGGTGCTGGCGATCGGCCTTGAACGGCGAGCCGCCCGCACGCAGGCGACGGTACATCACCGCCAGCGTGTCCATCACCGGCAATGCGACGCACCACAGCACATCAGGCGGATTGAGGCGGCCGACCTTCGCGTGGCTCATGTAGATCAGCGCCCACGCCAGGATGAAGCCGATGAGCGTGCTGCCCGCATCGCCCATGAAGACCTTGCGGCCGTCGGGCCAGCCGAGGTTGACGAACAGGTACGGAATCAGCGCGGCGAACAGCACCTGCAACATCAGCAGCACGCCCGGCACCGACCAGGACGAATCGTCGAACAGCAGGATCGCGCCGATGCAGACCATCGCCATCGATGCGGCAAGGCCGTCGATGCCGTCCATCATGTTGAAGGCGTTGATCAGGCCGATGACGGCGATGATCGTGAACGGAATGCCGAACAGGCCGATGTCGATGTGCCGCGTCCCGACGATCTGGCCGAGGTCGTGCACGTAGAAGCCGGACATGAAAATGACGAGGCCGGCGGCGCCGGCTTCGACGAGAAGGCGGGAGGTGACGCTGAGGTTGCTTGCGTCATCCAGTGCGCCGGCCGCGACGATCATCACGGCGCCCGCCAGCAGGCTGGTCACGAAGCCATCGATATAGCCCAGGTAGCTCAGCCCCACCAGGGTGCCAAGGAAGAAGCACAGTCCGCCGATCAGCGGAATGCTGCCGCGGTGCTGCTTGCGTGCATCGGGCCGGTCTACCAGCCCGATCTTCCGCGCCCAGGGGCGCATGGCGAAGATGGCGAACAGGGTCACGGCCAACGCGATGGCGCTGGCAGCAACCAGCTTGGGGTCCCTCATGCATGCACCTCGGATCAGAACACGAACGACTAAAGGGCAAAGGCGTGTTGCTTCCGTGTGCGTGCGCACTCAACCAGTGGCATCGGATCGCGGTGTTCGTTGCGCGTCGATAAGTGACGTGCTGCGTCCGTGCCGCAACGAATCTAGGCATGCGCAGTTGATGAAGAGATGAAAACTACACGTTCACTCGAATGAACCTGAAAATGGGGCTAACTCAGGTTCAGATGGATGAATCACTTCACGACGTGAGCACGTCGCTGAAGCGATTGGAATGAACGTGTCACAGTTTCGTTCGCCAATCGCGTATACAAGATTCAATGCGATCGAACGCAAGATCGAACGCGTGCTGTTCGCGTCCGTAGGGATCGTCGATGTCCGATCCGTCTTGCCAGTGCGTCAGCATGCACACGCGGCCACGCAGCGTGGGGCACAACGCGAGCACCGCCGCGACCTGGCGCTGCTCCATCGCCAGTACGAGGTCGGATTGCAGCATCAGCGGCTTGCTGGCCTGGCGCGCGACGTGTTCTCCGCCGTCGTAGCCGTGCATGGCGAGCGACGCCTGCGCGTGTGGATCGATCGGGAAGCCGCGCATCGCGGCCAAACCGGCGGAAGCGACCTGCATTCCGTTGCGGAGCAGTCGCGCGCGCACGATGGCTTCTGCCATCGGACTTCGACAGATGTTGCCTTTGCAGACGATGAGGAGACGTAGGGACATGCGCTGACGCTAGCAAAACGATGCGAACGGGCCATTCATGCACGGCGCGCTTCGTTCATGAACGTGTGGATCGCGTCAACTTGCGGTCGTTCGCCAACGCGCACGCTTGAGCACGCTTTATATATATGGAGTACGTGCCGAAGCGGACTCTTCAGCCTCAGACGTCGTGCGGCAGTGTCTGACGGGCGCGCGGCAACGCATGCCAGGGATCGCGCTTCAAGTTGCGCGAACGGCGCAGCGTCCTGTGCAGGTCGAATGCGCCGGCGTGGCGAACGCGGCCGAGTTCTTCCCATGTCAGCGGCATGGCCACGGTCGCGCCCGGTCGCGCGCGCAGCGACCAGTTCGTCACGCTGGTCGCGCCGCGTGCGTTGCGCAGCCAGTCGATGAAGATCAGGCCTTCGCGCGCGGCCTTCGATGCGGTGGCGATGTAGCGCTCCGGCGCGCGTGCGACCATCGAATCGGCGAAGGCTTCGCAGAAATCCTTCACCTGCTGCCAATCGGGGCCGACCTTGATCGGCGCGACGACATGCACGCCCTTGCCGCCGGACAGCCGCACCCAGCTGCGAAGTCCCACTTCGGCGAGGCGGTCGCGCACATCGCGTGCGGCGGCCTTCAATGCATTCCATTCGATGCCCTCATCGGGGTCCAGATCGAACACGAGCCGGTCGGGCCGGTCGACGTCGTCGATGTGCGAGCCCCAGACATGGAACTCCAGCGAGTTCATCTGCACCAGCTCGAGCACGCCATCCAGGTTCTCGACGTACAGGTAGTCGCCTTGTCCGCTGGCTTCCCTGAGCGTGATCGATCCGACATGCCCGCCGAGCGAATCGGCATGGTGTTTCTGGAAGAAGCACGAACCTGCGATGCCGTCGGGGCAGCGCACCAGCGACAACGGACGCTTGACCAGTTCGGGCAGCATCCAGCGCGAGACGGCGCGGTAGTAATCGGCGACGTCGGCCTTGGTGATCTCCGCGTCGGGAAAGACCACTTTGTCGGGGCTGGTGAGCCGGGGCGTCGTGGACATGCGTCAGCGTCGCATGCGCGTGGCGCGTCAGGCGGACTTGCGCCCGGTGCGCTTGCGCGCGGTGGTGGCCTTCTTCGCCGGCGCTGCCTTCTTCGCGGCCTTTTTCGCCGGAGCGGGCGCGGGTTTCGCGCTGCCCTTGTCGCCTTTCTTCTCCAGGCTGCGCTTGAGCAGGTCGGCGAAGTCGATGACGTTGGTGGCGGCGTTCTCGGGCAGGTTGTCCTCGTCGGTCGCGGGCTTGCGCACGACGTTCTTGGACTTCACGCGATCCTCGATGACCTTCGTCAGCCGCTCGCGGAAATCGTCCTTGTAGGCCTCGGGCTCCCACTTCGAGCTCATCGACTCGATGAGCTGCTTGGCCATGTCGATCTCGCGCGTGGTGATCTTCCACTTTTCCAGGCTGCCTTCGGGCAGCTTGTAGTCCGCCGGATCGATCAGCTCCTGCGCGAAACGCAGGATCAACAGCATCAGCGCATCGTCCTTCGGCACGACGGCGGCGAGGTATTCGCGCGTGCGGATCACCACGCGGCCCACGCCGGCCTGGCCGGTGCGCTTGAGCACCTCACGCAGCAGCACGTAGCCTTTTTCGGCTTTCTTGCCCGGTTCGAGCACGTAAGGCTTTTCGAAGAATTCCGGGCCGATCGCCTCGATGTCCACGAAACTGTCGATGTCGACCGATTCCTTGTGGTCGGACGACGCATTGGCGATGTCCGATTCCTCCAGCACGACGTAGCTGCCCTTGTCGTACTCGAAGGCTTTCACTATCTCTTTCCACGGCACTTCCTCGCCCGTCTCGGCGTTGACGCGCTCGTAGCGGATCGGCGCGTTGTTGCGGCTGTCGAGCATGCGGAACGACAGGTCGACGCGACGTTCCCCCGTCATCAGCTTGACGGGGATGTTGAGCAGACCGAAGGACAGCGTGCCGGTCCAGATGGGGCGGGCCATGGGACACCTCTATCTGCCCGGCGGATCGGCCGGGAGGATTTAGGACTTTCCGTGGAACCGCGTTGGCGTGCGGTGAATGCCTGAAAAGCCCGCGATTCAGGCCAATCCGGCGCCCGCCGTGGGCGCGCGGCGGGCCACCCCGCGAGCCCGCCAGATCTGCCAGACGGCGGCGATCAGGTAGGCCACGAACGCGGTGCCGATGGGGCCGAACAGGCGCGGATCTTCCGGCCCGGTCGCGTAGGGCGCGCCCAGCGGCAGTCGCGATAGCGTTTCGACGAACGCGGGAATGAAGTGGAAGAACAGCGCGGTGAGGTTGAACAGCACCGCCACGTAGGCCGAAAGCCGGCCGAAACCGCGGCGTCGTTCGGCGAACCAGGCCAGCGCGAGCACCACCAGCGTGAGCACGCTCAGCACGTGCGGCGGCCCGAAGCCGCCACGCCGGAAGATGAAAAGCCCGGTGATCGCCGCGCCGATGGTGAACCAGAAGAAGACGCGGCCCGATCGCGAATCCAGGCGAATCTGGCGATGGGCGATGAGCGCGGTGAAACCGGCGAGGACGCCGATGATCGCGATCGCGGTATGCACCGCACCGAAGGCGGTGATGTTCAGCAGCTCGAGCATGGCGTCATCCTCGTGGCGTGAGGGCCGCGAAGAGGGCCCATCCGGAAGGGTAACGCGAAAGCCGGGGATGTCCGGCCATCGTCACCGAAGGGGCCGAACGCAACGGGCACTCCTTGAGGGAGTGCCCGTGAACTGCGAGCCTGGGTCCGGGCGTTCGCCGGGATGACGGCTTTGATGCAAGGCGCCGGGCGTTATGGCGCCGAATCCACCAGCACCACTTCCGCATCGTCGATCGCCTTCACGGTGATCGTGCCTTCGTTGCGGATCGCCGCGCCGTCGCGGGCTTCCAGGCGGATGCCGTTGATTTCGACCGCGCCCTTGGCGGGCACCAGGTAACCGAAGCGATCGCCTTCGAACGCGTATTCAGCCGTCTCGCCCGCATTGAGCGTCAGGCCGAGCACGCGGGCCTTGGCGCGGATGGGCAGGGCGTCCTCGTCGCCGGCGATGCCGCTGGCCAGCGTCACGAAACGGCCCGACCGCTCGCCCTTCGGGAAGGGCTTGCTGCCCCAGGTGGGCGCGCCGCCACGGGCGTCGGGGATGATCCAGATCTGGAAGATCTGCGTGGTCACCGGCTCCAGGTTGTATTCGGCGTGCTGGATGCCCGTGCCCGCGCTCATCACCTGCACGTCGCCGGCCTCGGTGCGGCCCTTGTTGCCCAGGTTGTCCTGGTGGGTGATCGCGCCGTCCCGGACGTAGGTGATGATTTCCATGTCCGAATGCGGATGCGGCGGGAAGCCCGTGTTCGCGGCGATGGTGTCGTCGTTCCACACGCGAAGCGCGCCCCAGCCCATGCGGGCGGCATCGTGGTAGTTGGCGAAGGAGAAGTGGTGCTTGGCATCGAGCCAACCGTG
>Ga0102591_1001046_pt2 | contig 41155 bp, 25 predicted proteins | sample AraplaCol_mCL_r2_2_FD_76860 | JGI IMG/M metagenome (GOLD analysis project Ga0102591, IMG submission 76860) | Arabidopsis root microbial communities from North Carolina, USA - plate scrape MF_Col_mCL_r2 (SPADES assembly) (version 2) | ecosystem: Host-associated > Plants > Roots > Endosphere...
GAAGTGGCGCCGCCAGTCTTGAGCAAGATCCGCCATCGCCGCCTTCCGGTCGGCGCCGCGCTACTCATTCGCATGCACGAAGTCTCCGAGCTCTCAATCAGTGACCTCCGCTACCTGATGGGCGATCGCCGCAAGAAATTCCGCATTAGCGACAGCCAGGGGAAACCCAAGGCGTAAAGCCAGGGACGGGGTCGCTGATGCTGGCCGGATTTGCTGCCGCCGGATTCATGCGACGCCGACGCTAATCCTGTGTAGCGCTTGCCAGCATAGTGCAAGCTGTCAGGCGGCACTCACATTGAAGCGATCTGATAACATCAGTAGCGGGCGTGCGACAACGCACCGAAGCCATACGCCTGCATCTCTATATTGCATGGGCCCGATAAAGGATCAGCCTATGCCCAAACCGCCGCCAGGAATTCGCTTGCTGCGTAGCCTTCTGCGCGCCGGAAAGCAGCAGCGTTCAATTCTCTCCGGGATCATCGATGGCTCGATGCTCCAGCCAAAACGGAAACGAGCAAAGAAGGCAGTGCAGCAGCCATCCAAAGCCCGGACGAAGATTACGGCCTCCGCAATCGCAGCAAGGGCCAATGCACGTGGCGGTCCAACGACGGCACCGGGCAAATGGATCGCCTCCACCTACTGCGCGCGCCCCTTGACGGACGCATTGCCTGCCCGACGGCTCGCCTACTGGCTCTATCTCCCGAACCATGTGTCAGCTGCGACGGCACGGCGCGGCTCGCCCATGATCGTCATGCTGCATGGGTGCCACCAAAGCGCTACCCAGTTCGCCCAAGGGACCCGTATGAACCAGCTCGCCGAGGCTAAAGGTTACGCGGTGCTGTACCCGCAGCAGTCCGTCTCAGCTCAATCTCAACGTTGCTGGCAGTGGTACGCCGAGAGTACGCAACAAGGGGACGGCGAGACCGCCCTCCTCGCTGGACTCATCGAGTCCGTATGCCTTCAACACGCAATCGACCGCCAACGCCTCTATGCGTGCGGCATTTCGGCAGGCGCAGGCATGGCCGCGGTCCTCGCCCTCAACCACCCAGAGATGTTTGCCGCGGTGGGGTTGCATTCGGGCCCTGTGTTCGGCGCCGCCCGCTCGCAGATCGAAGCAATGCATGTGATGCGCCATGGGGCCGGCGCGCCCCCCGAATACGCGATCCGGGCGCTACTGCTCCGCCGCGCCGCGCATGCCTTGCCGGATCGGGCACCCGCCCTCCCGCCCATGCCAGCCCTACTCATCCAAGGCGATGATGACCGGGTGGTAAAGCCGGTCAACCAGGGGCAGATTGTGCGCCAATGGCTCTACTTGAACGGCCTGCCAGCCGACACAGCGGCCCAAGTGACGACCAAGCCTGCCGGCAGAACGGTTAAGCGCAACGCGCACGAAGTGAGCGACTATCTCATCGACTCAAAAGTTCTGCTTCGGGTGGTACGTATCGCCGGGCTGGGACACGCCTGGAGTGGCGGCGACGCATCCCTCAAGTTCAACACGGCGTCCGGCCCGGATGCGAGCCGCATGATGCTCGAATTCTTCCGGAAACATCGGCGCTAGGCGCAGCCGCTCCAACCCTTGTTGCTGGGCTCCTTGCGAGTTCCGGGAAATATGCACTTGCCCCTCTTGCTTTGCTTGCGTAAAGTGTCGGCGCGTCGGATGGGTGCGCGATTTTCAATGGTTACCGGGTAGAGATGATAAGGCTTCTAGTTTTTATTGTAGGTATAGTACTTTGCGGTTATTCCTCCGCCATACCCATCGAGCGCAAGATCTATCAGCTTAAACATGACAGCTGGAAGGCAAAGGATGGCGCCCCAGCATCCATCACTACCATCGCACAAACAGATGACGGCTACCTTTGGCTGGGAACAAGTGAGGGTTTGTACCGGTTTGATGGTGTCAGCTTCGAGCTGCATCAACCCAGGGATGGCAAGCTCCTTTCCAGCCTCGTCTACGTTGTCAAGGCCCAGCCTGGGGTCGGCCTCTGGATTGGATGGGGGCTAGGAGGCATTAGCCTGATGCGTGATGGCGTGGTAACCCATTACGGCAAAGAAGCGGGCGTCAGTGAAGGGAGTTGGTGGGGCTTTGATTTCGACCAACAAGGAAATGTCTGGGCAGCTGGTGTCGACGGCCTCCTTCGCTTCGATGGAAAGAGATGGCATCGTATCGGCATAAAGGACGGCTTTACCGCTCGCAAAGCATCGGCTGTTTTCGTCGACAAAGCAGGCACAGTCGCCGCGTTCAGCGATCAAGGACTTTTTCTGAAAGCGGGAAATAGTCAGGTGTTTGCCCCACCGTTAGGTAAAACGGATGTCCGGCAACCGCCGCAGCAGGACTCGGAGGGACGAATCTAATTCATGGAGGAGTCAAGCATCCGCCTTATCAATGGTCTTACACGCTATGAACAGCCGGACAATGCTCCGATTTTCAAAGGCAAGCCAGGTCAGTCGCAAAGCATGCTCGTCGACCGTTCTGGCAGCTTATGGTATGAGACGCTCGCCGGGCTGCATCGCACTTCCGCAAGCGCACCTCGCTCGGTTGAATCCTTTAATAGTAAAGATGGACTTAGTGCGGACACGATCTCGTGCTTTTTCGAGGACCGCGAAGGAAATATTTGGGTGGCGACCAGCGAAGGGCTGGACAGGTTCAGGCAGGTGGACGTCAACCGGGTCGTAGCCGCGAACAAATCTTATTCCCTTGGCAAAGGCGGCCTGCTGGCTGGCAATGAAAACCTGATGACCGTTGCGCTTCCGGGCGCCGACGGCGCGTGGCTCGCACTGACGCCTGATGGAACGATACAGAATCGTGCCTGGCTAGCAAGGCATCCGCGCGGCCGGACTCAGGCAACTGCCATTGGAAATGATGGAGCGGTACTCGTCGCTGACAGTCGTGCCCTGTACAAATTCAAGGACGGTGCGGAGAAAAAAATTCCCTGGCCCGCAGACATGGGGCCGGTCGGTCTGGTCCGCGCAATCACGCAAGGACGCGACGGTGTGATCTGGATCTCGATTGTTGGCGGAGGAGTGCTTCAGTACCAGCAAGGTCAATGGAGCCGCAATACTGCTTTGCCGAAGAATGGAACACAGGCGGCGATGTCAATGCTGTCCGATAGTAACGGCCGCCTCTGGCTCGGATACGCAGACAACAAGATCGCGTTGCTGGAGAACGGGAAGGTTCGAATTTTCTCGGGCGAACAAGGAGGAAACCTAGGCCGTGTGGCCGTCCTTTACGAAGCCGATGGAAATGTCATCGCAGGAGGCGAAAAGGGGCTGGCTATCTATCGGAATCAACAGTTTCATCCGTGGGAAATAGACGGAAACAAGTTCGCCAATGCTTCGTCGATGACTTTATCCAAGACTGGCGACTTGTGGGTTAATTCGGCCGCAGGAACAGTTTGGATTCCCTCTTCTCTGCAGAAAATCGCGAACGGGCGCAAGCTCACACCTTCGCAGGTTCGCATTCTCGATTCCACAGACGGAAGAACTGGTTCTGCAAACTTGCTGCATGACTTCTCCGTCGCCGAAGCTGGCGACGGAAAGATCTGGATTGCAAACGATAGTGGAGTTTCGTGGGTTGATCCAAGCCGTCTTCTGGGCGTTCCCACACCACCTTCTGCAGTCGTCGATGCGCTCATTGCGGATGACCAGAATTTCAGGTTTCCGCTGGATGTGAAATTGCGTCCGAATTCACACGCAGTCCAGATTAACTACTCCAGTGCCCTGCTTGGAACACCTGAGCGAATGCGCTTCAAGTACCGCCTGGATGGCTACGACAAGGATTGGCAGGATGCTGGTTCACGTCGCCAGGCGTTCTACACCGGGCTGCCGCCTGGGCGCTATCGCTTCCGGGTTATCGCTTCAAACAGTGGCGGACCGTGGAGCGAAGAGCGGCGCGACGTGTATGTCACGCTCCAGCCCACCTATTACCAGACTTGGTGGTTCCGAACGCTGATGGCTGCCCTGGTGGTGTCGCTGATCTGGTTGGGACTTCTGCTGCGGATGCGCCGAAACGCAAAGATGCTGAGAGTTCAGATGGACGCTCGGCTCGGTGAGCGTGAGCGGATAGCCAGGGAAATGCATGACACGCTGCTGCAGGGAATGCAAGCGTTGATACTTGGTGTCGACAACACCGCCAGGCGCCTTTCTGTTGATGATCCTGCGCGGGAGAGCTTCGATCGCCTTCTTGAGAAGGCGGAGACGATCCTTGCGGAAGGCCGGGATCAGGTATTTGATTTGCGGGGAAGTGAGTGCATGGACATCGGCGCTTTTGCGCTCATTGAAAAACACGGAACGATGTTGACCAGAGAGGCAAATCTCAAATTTATCTGCCATGAATCCGGAAAGAAGAGGGATTTGTTACCGGGGGCAAGCCATGAGATTTATCGCATTGCGATGGAGTCGATGACAAACACAGTAAGGCATGCTCAGGCTCGTACTCTCGTGGTCTCGATCCGCTATTGCTATTTTTCCCTGCAGTTAGAAATCCTGGATGATGGAATTGGAATTTCGCCGAAGGTTCTGGCAACAAAAGGCATACCAGGGCATTTTGGAATTCCAGGATTGTTTGAGCGAGCAGCCAAGCTGCATGCCGATCTACAAATCGATTCGCGCAATTCGGGAGGGACATCAGTCAAGCTAAGAGTCCCCGCTCAAGTCGCCTATCTTCGCAAATCGTTTATTCCATTTATTCGACAATGAGTGCGGCGTCGACCGCTTGCATCCTACTCCCAAGGATTTTCCGACTCGATTACCATCGATAACCAGAAGGCTTTGATTTCACTCACGAATTACAGCCAGGCCATGGCTCAGTACCATCAAAAATGCCATCAACTCCTATTCTTCGAATGTCCGGACCCAACAGGCCGAGCGCATCTAGAGATCATTACACCTGTAGTCGTACAACAAAGCGCGGCCAATACAAATATACGCCCCTTAGATCTGCCGTTCACGCCTTTGCAGGCGCCCCCAATCTTGAGCATCAAACCCCTGCAACGCTGCTACCCGACCTGCTGAACCAAAATACGAAGCGACCGCCATTTCAAGTGGCAGTTGATCATCTAGCGCCTGCAGCCAGGTTCATGTTCGCGCCTTAACCGACATTGCCGAACAGCTCGGCCGTCCAATCGGCGAACGCTCGCATTGCCGGAGAGAGAAATCGCTGATGCGGGTACACGAGTGACACCGGCACAGGTGCCGGCCGCATATCGGAAAGCACCTCGACCAATTTTCCGCTCCGCAAATGGTCTGCGACCAAAATTTCTGCCAACTGCATCAGGCCAACACCGTCGATGCCAAGCTTGATGTACAGCCCGGTCTCATTGACTGCCACCGTGCCGGGAACTGGAACAGTGACGCTGTTCCCGTCCTCCACGAAATGCAGTCCGCCATCCCGACGCATCGTACTGGAAAAGTAATGAACCGCCCGGTGCCGATGCAAATCCTCCAGCTCTTCAGGAATACCCTTCTCATCCAGGTAGGACGGCGCCGCGCAGGTAATCCACCGTAGCTCACCCAGTCGGCGCGCGACCAGTGTCGAGTCGTGAAGTCTACCGGTGCGGATCACACAGTCGACTCCGTCTTGAATCAGGTCGACCTGACGATCATTTACACCGATCATTAGATAGATATCGGGGTAGCGCTGCTGGAATTGCCCCAACTGCGACAGGATAACGGCATGCGCAATGCCGCCCGGCATATCGACCCTCAGTCGCCCTTGCGGACGCTCCATCGAGCCATGCAGGCTGGATTCCGTCTCGTCAATGAGATCGAGTATCTCGCGGCAGCGGTAAAAGTATCGTTCCCCCTCTGGCGTCAAGCTGAGGTTTCTGGTGGAACGGTTAAGCAGGCGTGTCTGCAGATGTTTTTCCAACCTCTTGATGATGCCGGTGACTGATGATGCCGGCAGGCCCAAGGTCTCTGCCGCTCGGACAAAACTCTTGCTTTCAACCACGCGAAGGAATACCTGCATTGCCTGAACGCGATCCATGTCTTGCCCTGATACCGATATAGAAAACGGCACTATACCCCAAGATTGTTCGCTTTTTCTGCATGATGAAAACCTCTAGGGCTACTTTTTCCCCGTCATTTGGGTTGCTACAGTGCAGGCACCTAAACCCACTGGAGAAATTAACAATGTCCATTCGAGACCGCCGACCGATTGTTCCGCTCGCGATGAACCAGGCAGATCCTAACGCCATGTCTCAAAACATTCTCGTACTCGGAGCTGGAGAACTCGGCCTGCCGGTGCTGCGCAGTCTTGCGCGCCGCGCGAAGAGCATCGACGGTGTGAAGATCAGCGTCCTGCTACGCGCAAGCGCCGTCGAGTCCACCGCACAGGGTAAGCGACGCGACATCACGGAGATTCGGGATCTTGGCATCGAGATCGTCGAAGGCGATCTTGTGAAGAGCTCCATTGACGAACTTGCCAAAGTGTTCGCACGATATGACACAGTAATCGGTTGCGCCGGTTACGCTGCCGGAATCGACACGCCGACGAAATTGGCGCGCGCTGCTTTGCAGGCGCGAATCCCAAGATATTTTCCTTGGCAGTTCGGCGTCGATTTTGACGTGATTGGACGCGGCAGTCCGCAGGACATTTTCGACGCACAGTTGGACGTGCGGGAGCTTTTGCGCAGTCAACACCAGACGGAGTGGGTCATTATCTCCACCGGCATGTTCATGAGCTACCTGTTTGAGCCTGAATTCGGCGTTGTTGACCTGCGAAACGACGCAGTCCACGCACTGGGCAACCTTGAGACCGCTGTAACGCTGACCACTCCCGATGATATCGGGATGCTAACTGCCGAAATCGTGTTTGCAATACCTCGAATCCGGAACGAGATTGTCTATCTAGCCGGCGATACCGTGACTTACGGCGAGGTCGCCGACAAGCTGGAAGCGTCCCTCGGCCGGCCCTTTAGCCGTTCAGAATGGAGTGAAGAGTATTTACTCGGCGAACTGGCCCTCGACCCGCACAATATGATGAGCAAGTACCGTGCTGCCTTTGCTCAAGGACGGGGAGTCGCCTGGGATAAGAGCGGCACGTTCAATAGCCAACGTGGCCTCAAGGTTACCGACGTGGTCTCGTGGATGAATGCAAACCTGATTTCCCGCCGCAGCAAGTAAACTCGGTCTGTCAAGCTTGGCGCGATCGCCAGGCAGTTATTTGTGCTTGTTGCCTAAACGCGCCGACCAATCACGGAGCAGTGCTTTCGAGAGCATATCGAACAAGGTACGCGCCGCAGGTGCCATCGTGTGATTGCGCTTGCTGATCAAGCCCAGTGTCCGATGGATCACCGGATTCACCAGAGGCACACCGACGATCGTATCGGGCCGCCCAGGCAGGACTGACAAACCTGGCACCGCAGCCACGCCCATTCCCGCCTCGACCAGGGCCAGCACGCCTGAGACGTGATTCACTTCGCAGAAAATGGGTGGATGCTTCTCCACGCCCGCCAATGCGGCATCGATGACGCTGCGGTTGCCGCTCGATTTGGCGACCGAAATATACCGCTCGCGCACCGTGTCTTTCCAATTAAGCTTCTTGCGGCGCGCCAAAGGATGATCGTGCCGCATAGCCAGCACATAGCGCTCCTCATAAATCGGCTCGAACACAATTTCCGCATCTTCCGCGCCGGTGAAATTGATTCCGAAATCCGCCTCCCCTGCCAACACCAGGTTCAGCACATCCTGGGCGCTTTCGTCGTGCACCCGCACCCGGATGCGCGGAAAGCGCTCACTGAACTGCTTCAGCACCTCGGGGAGGAAATGCCAGACGGCAGACGGCACGCACGCAAGGGTTACTGTGCCCGTCCGATGCGCCGCGAGGTCGGCGACACCCAACACAGCGTCCTCCAATCCGTCCAGCGCGGTCCGGACATTCACGAGGAACGCCTGTCCCACATTGGTCAATTGTACGCGGCGGGTAGTCCGCTCGAACAGCTTGACGCCCAGGCCTTCTTCCAGTTTTTCGATCCTTCGGCTCAGTGCCGATTGCGAGAGGAACAGGTCGCTTGCGGCCTGGCTGAAACTGGCGCGTTCTGCAACGGCGACAAATGCCTCTAAGTCGTGGAGATCGTAATTGATGCGCATGATGCATTAATACGCTTGAAAATTGCAATTATCAAATTATGCCATTTGGGTGAAGATTCATCTACTTAGCAATCAGCCTCATCAAGAAGGCAATGAAAAAGGAGACATCGTGCGCCAATCCTGCGCCTTTACCGCACTGCTCATGGCGAGCAGCCCCTGCCTCGCACAGCCAGGCATCGATCTGTACGGCATCGTCGACGTCGGAGCGCGCGCCACCAGCGACCTTGGCGCAAACAATGCGCCCACGCTGTCCGGCCACAGCACTGCAGTCAGCAGCGGCGTGAACCAAACCAGTCGCTGGGGTATCAAGGGCAAAGAGACACTCGGTGGCGGCTGGGCTGCACTGGTCCGCCTGGAAGGCGGCATCAATGCCGACACAGGCGCGTCCGCCAAAGGTGATCGCCTTTTCGATCGGCTGGCATGGGTCGGACTCGAATCGCCATATGGCACCCTGGCCACTGGACGTCAGACCAATCTGCTGTCCGACGCGCTCATCCCCGTCGATCCGCTCGGCAAGCGCTACGCCACATTCAATCCCAACATCAACGTGGCGGGGCTTAGCAATACCGCCTTTGGCACTCATGCATTTGGTCGACAGTACGGTCCCAGCGGCTACGCTGACAATTTCTACCGCCTCGACAATACGGTCAAATACATTGCCAACGCAGGCCCCTGGCAGGCGCGCGCCGCCTGGTCCTTCGGCGAAGTGCCAGGTGACGCATCGGCCTCATCCAGCCACGGTCTCGCGCTGGCTTACCAGCGCCCGGACTGGGTCGTTTCCGGCGCCACCACGCAATTCCGCAGCAAGGAAGACCTGCCGCTCAATGCCTGGACGTTTGGCGCGGCATTCCGGCTCGCCGGCTGGGAAATCAAGACAAATGCCGCGCGCAATAAGGCCGACACGGGCGCGGGCAAGACGGTACGCCAACATGTACTGTCGGCTGGCGTAAGCCGCGAGGCGCGTCCTGGCCTGCTCGTCACCACGGCGTGGTACAGCGTGCGGCGCGAAGCCAAGGATTTCGCAGACGATGGCTTTGACCGTGGCTTTCTTTTCCTTGAACAGACCCTGGCTCCGCGCACCACAGCATATGTAGAAGCCGACTACACCGTCTGGCGCGGTGACGCAGCGGGACTGACCGCCGCGCGCCCGAATGGACGCCACGGCAGCGGCCTGACACTCGGCCTCATGCACAAGTTCTAACGCTCATAAGGGAATCACAATGCGTTCACATCACCTAAAAACCAAGGCGCTGTCGGCACTCGCAGTATTCACGCTGTCTGCCGCCGCCCACGCAGCCGACATTCACGTCGTCGCCTCGGGTGGTTTTGCCCAAGCCTACAAGGATCTCTCCGTTCCGTTCGAGCAAGCCAGCGGCGACCGCCTGGTCTCGGCATGGGGGCCATCGATGGGAACAACGAAAAATGCAATTCCGGCACGCCTCGCGCGTGGCGAACCCATCGACGTCGTCATCATGGTGGGCGACGCGCTCGACAAGCTGATGGCCGAAGGAAAACTCGAGCCGGGCAGCAAGGTCGTGCTGGCCAACTCACCGATCGCATGCGCCGTCAAGCATGGCGCCGCGAGACCAGATATCAGCACGGTCGACGGATTGCGGCAAGCCTTCCTGAACGCGTCCCACGTGGCCTACTCCGACAGCGCAAGCGGCGAATACATCAAACGCCAGTTGCTGGAAAAACTCGGCATCAAGCAGGCAATGGATGGCAAGGCGACGCAGATTCCAGCCACTCCGGTGGGCGAGATCATCGCGCAAGGCGAGGCGGACTTTGGATGCCAGCAGCGCAGCGAGCTGCAGCCGGTAAAAGGCATCGACATTATCGGCACGCTCCCAGAGGAAGTTCAGCTCCGCACCCAGTTTGCCGGCGCACTTGTACGCGGCGCCAGCCATCCGGAGGCCGCTCGCCAGCTCTTGCGTTTTCTCGCATCACCCGCAAACGCGGCAACCATCGAGGCAACAGGCCTGGAACCGGTAACTACACAGCACTGAACCCAATCTTCACGCTGGCGCAGTGCGCCGGTGGTTTTTCCTGAGAGGTTATTATGACAAGCTACTCCACCATCGGCGCCAGCGTACCGGCTCCTGCCGAAACCGTACCGGTGCTCCGCACGTCCAAGCTCGGCACGGTCATCCGCGTCACCAGCGGGAACTTCATCGAAATGTATGATTTCTTCCTGTTCGGTTTTTATGCACAGCAGATAGCCGCCGCGTTCTTTCCATCCACGAGCGAATATGCGGCACTGATGATGACTTTCGCCACCTTTGGCGCAGGCTTCTTCATGCGTCCGCTGGGCGCCGTCATCCTGGGCAGCTATATCGACCGCATTGGCCGGCGCAAAGGCCTGGTGCTAACCCTTGGCATCATGGCCTCGGGCACTGCCCTGATCGCATTCGTTCCGGGCTATGCGAGCATCGGCTTGCTGGCGCCGCTGCTGGTACTGATCGGGCGTCTGCTGCAAGGCTTTTCGGCTGGCGTGGAATTGGGCGGCGTTTCCGTCTACCTGTCCGAGATGGCAACGCCGGACAACAAGGGCTTCTACGTCAGCTGGCAGTCAGCCAGCCAGCAAGTCGCCATCATCTTTTCCGCAGCACTCGGATATGCGCTCAATCACACCCTTGCCAATGACGTGATCGCCGACTGGGGCTGGCGCATCCCGTTCTTCGTTGGCTGTTCGATCATTCCCGTGGTGTTCTATATTCGCCGCTCCTTGCAGGAAACCGAGGCTTACCTGAAACAGAAGACGCACCCAACCTTCCGCCAGATGATGCGCACGATTGCCCTGAACTGGCCCCTGGTCACGGTAGGCGCCATGCTGGTTGTGCTGACCACCGTCGCGTTCTACATGATCACCGTGTACACGCCGACTTTCGGCAAGAGCGTGCTCAAACTGAGCACCGAAGAAAGCCTGCTTGTCACGCTGTGCATCGGCTTGTCGAACTTCATCTGGCTCCCGGTCATGGGCGCACTCTCCGATCGCATTGGGCGCTGGCCGGTCATGGCTGCCTGTTCGGCCCTTGTGGCGCTGACGGCCTATCCTGCGCTGTCGTGGCTGATCGCCAACCCGAGCTTTGCCAATATGGTGCTGGTTGAACTCTGGCTGTCGTTCTTGTACGGTAGCTACAACGGCGCCACCATTGTCGCGCTGACTGAAATTATTCCCGCCCAGGTGCGAACCACCGGCTTTTCGCTGGCCTACAGCTTGGCTACGGCACTGTTCGGGGGCCTCACGCCACTGCTGTCGACCTGGCTGATTGAAGTGAGCGGCAATAAGGCTGCGCCGGGAATCTGGTTGGCTGGCGCCGGCGCGATCAGCCTGGCGGCAACCTATCTGGTGTACCGCGGCATCGTCAGGGAACGAGATCCTGGTCGTAAGTAAAAGGAATGCACGAGTGATATCGCCTGTTGCTTTTTATTCAGGCGCCGGTGAATTTCATAAAGTCTTCTGGGAATATTCATAATTGCCAAGCTGTGTCGGTCGCCCGGACAATTGCCATTAAGCAACCATGAGAGTTGGAAGGATGGCATGAAAAAACACAAGATCCGGACGATCGCCATGTCGATAATCGCGGCCAGCCTGGCGGCAGGCTGCGGCGGCGACCTGGCGGACACCCGCGGTACAGTTCCAGCAGAAAACGCCAGCAACACGCCGGCCTCAATCGGCACAGGTGGCGCGCAGGGTACTGGCAACATACCCAGCACTGGCGGCATTCCCGACGCTGGCGGCACGCCCACTACTGGCAATCCGCCGGCTACTGGCGGCACAGCTGGCACAGGCGACACACCTGCGGTTGGCAGCACGCCCGTCACTGGCGACATTGCGGTTCGCGTTTTCAGCCACCCAGGCACCCCTCTCACCCTTTCGGACCTCAATACGCTCAAGGCCTACGTCGACCAGGGCCGGCAACCATGGAAGTCTGCCTACGACAACCTGGTAAACGACGGCCATGCCAGGCTCACCTTCACCATGGCAGGGCCCTATGCGAAAGTAAGCCGGGCCCCCGACGAGAACCTCGGCGCATGGCGCAGCGACATGATCGCGGTCTGGAACCTCTCGCGCATGTGGCATTTCACCGGCAACCAGGAATATGCAAAAAAGGCCCGCGAAATCCTCATGGCATGGGCTACCACCCATGTCGAGTTTTCCGGACGCGAATCGATGCTCGACCTGGGCGACTACGCCTACATGTTTGTGGGCGGCGCGGACATTCTGCGAGGCACATGGCAAGGCTGGACGGAAGCCGACACTGCCACGGTAAAGAAGTACTTCAAGAATGTCCTGATACCGGCATCGAACCCTTATGGCGAACACCAGTTCGGCGCCGCCAACAAGGGCGCGCTGGCCCTGGTTGCCCTCGGCTTGATGGCCATCTTCAACGACGATGCGCCGGCGGTGGACAAGGTCGTTTACCAAGTGCGCACGCTGGCCCACATCGGGCTGCGCAATTCCAATGATCTCGGCATGCTCGGCGATTCCCTGCGCGACCAGGGCCACTTCCACGGCCAGCTCAAATCGTTGACCATGCTCGCCGAGGCGCTCTGGAAACAAGGCATCGACATCTATTCCGACCTGGACGACCGGCTCCTGGCAGCTGGTGAATATTTCGCGCGGGTGAACGAGCTCGTGCCGACCGCTGCACTCCCTTTCGGCACCACCGATGCCTATTACACTGCCGACATGACCAACCGCGGATGGGGCGGCGGGGGTGGCGGGAATATCATGCTCAATCAGATCCATGCCGCCTACGCCATCCGCAAAGGCATGCAGGCCCCGTTTATCGCGCAACGACGCCTCTGGATGCCGGTGGACGCCTACAGCTTCATGTTCCTGAAGGATACCGACACCTCCACCGCGGTTCCAGCACCTCAGCTTGCCCTGCCTGCGACCACCTCGCTCACAGCGGGTTTGAGCAGCGTTGATTTAGGCGGCGCCACCCCTACCGGTAGCGCCAGTTATGCCGCCGGCAAATGGACCGTGACCGGCGCGGGGAGCGAGATCTGGGGCACTAACGACAGCTGCCACTTCGCCTACAAGGCCCTGGTTGGCGACGGCGCCATCATTGCCAAGGTTGAATCGGTCGGTGACACCGGTCCGTCTGCCAAGGCGGGCGTGATGATACGCACCAGCCTTGACCAGGGCGCCCCGCGTGCCTGGATGGCCGTCGCCAATCGGGTTGCGGCCGAGCAGAATATGCAGAAGCTCACGGCGTATGGCGGCAGCAATTACGCCAACAAGGCACTTCCACTCGCAAACGCCGCGGACTCGTATTGGCTGAAGCTCGAGCGCATCGGCAACGTCATCACCGGCTACCTGTCTCCCGATGGCACCAACTGGGCCGCCACAGATCTCGGCCGCATCGACGGGCCCCTTCCGGCCACGATCTATGTGGGCCTGGTGGTTTCATCGACCGTCAACGGCACGCCGAACCGCTCCGTCTTCAGCAACGTGCAGATCACCGGGGGCGACGGTAATGCGCCGACTTTGATCCCTGCAGCCCCGGCAGCGCTGCTTGCCGCGCCGGGCGATGGCGCCGTTCCGCTGCGCTGGCAGCGCTCTTTCGGCGCCACCCGCTACATAGTCAAGCGCGCCACATCCAGCGGCGGCCCCTACACGACCATCGCGACGGATGTCCGGGGCGGCAGCTTCACCGACAAATCGGTCACCAACGGCGTGACCTACTACTACACCGTCACGGCGGCAAATTCCGCTGGGACGAGTGCCAATTCTCCCGAGGACTCCGCCAGACCGGAGCACCCGATGGTCAACGTCGCCTCCGGCGGTACCGCCAACGACAATACGAGTAACACAGACAACGCCAAGCGCGCTTTCGACAGCAACTCGGCGACGCAATGGTTCTCCAAAGGTGTGCAGGGCTGGCTGCAGTATGACCTCGGACACACGGAGACAGTACAGCGCTACTCCGTCATCAGTTCCAACAACGCGGTTGCGCGCGATCCGAAGGACTGGCAGCTCCTGGGCTCCAACGACGGCGTGACCTGGCAAACACTCGACGCACAAAACAACCAGGTATCCGACCGTCCCTACGCGTTGAAGAATTACCCGGTCTCGCGACCCGGCTCCTATCGCTACTACCGGCTCAATATCACAGCCAATAACGGCGACACCACATCTACCGGCCTCGGCGAATTCGGACTATTCGTTTCCAAACCATGAAAATGAAGATTATCAGATGCATCGCCGGCCTGAGCCTGGTGAGCGGCCTTGCGGCCTGTGGCACCAGCCTGCAAGCGCCAAAGTCCGCAGCCGCGACATTTAACTGGGTATCCAGCCCGCCGCTTATTTCGCCCCAGCCTGATCCGGACCAGACGATCTATGGGGTGAAGGATCCCTCGATCGTCTACGTGAACGGCAAATACCATGTCTTCATGACGAGCGCCGGGTCGTCGGGCTGGGGACTCGCGTACACGAGCTTTGACAAGTGGTCGGAAGCATCGTCCGCCAAGATCGTCCCACTAGACAAGTCCCCGATGGGACCAGGCTATCGCGCGGCGCCACAGGTGTTCTACTTCGCTCCGCAGAAGACCTGGTATCTGATCTACCAGGGCGCGGACCCGCTTTACTCAACTTCGAACGATATCAGCGATCCCACATCCTGGACCGCGCCCAAGCCCTTGTTTTCCGTCGTGCCCGACATCATCAAACATCCACAAGGACATGGCTGGCTCGATTTCTGGGTAATCTGCGATGAGAAAAAGTGCTACCTGTTCAATACCGATGACCATGGCCGCCTGCTGCGGTCCGAAACCGATATCGGCCGGTTCCCGAATGGCTTCCATAACACCGTTGCAGTCCTGAACGAAAAGACGGAGGACTTGTTCGAGGCCAGCAATACCTACCGGATTGCGAACACCCAAACATACATCACCCTTGTCGAAGCCATGTCGCCGAAGGGACGCTACTTCCGAATCTGGAAGAGCAATGGCCTCGATGGACAATGGGAACCGTTCTCGTCGGCGCCAATGAACACTTTCGCCAGCAGCACCAACGTTGAACAGCTTTGGTCAGATGGCATTTCCCATGGCGAAATCATTCGGACGAACGCCGACCAGACCATGACGATCGATCCGTGCCGCCCCCTTGAGTACCTGTTCCAGGGGAATGACCCGGCAGTGCTCGTGAGCGACTACATCAAGCTCCCCTATCGCCTTGGAGTGATCACAGCAAAAGGGAGAAATCCCGTGAGTGCGCTCTGCCGTTGAAGATAGCCGGCGAACGCACAGGCCGCTGTGCAATTTCATTCGGTGCATTGGCGGTATTAGGAATTGCCATGACATCCCGCAACTTCCACAATTCACTCGGCGGCAACTACACTATTTGGAAAGGTTTTCATGAAGGAATTCAAATTACGGGTGATCGTTCTTTCGTTCATCGCAGCGGGCCTCGCCGCGGGCTGTGGCGGCGGTTCAGGCGGCACGGGCAATGCTGCCGCACCAGGCAACGCCAGCACGACACCGCCTTCAGCCAGCACAGGCAGCACGCCTCCCGGCACTGGTGCCGGAACCGATACCGGTACTGGCAGCACGGGTAGCGCCGGCAACGCGGACAACACCGGTACCACGGGCAGCAAAGCCACCAGCTGGAACAGTGTGAAATGGGGCGGCGGCGGCTACGTCAGCGGCCTGATTTTCCACCCGACTACCGCCAACCTGCTGTATGCGCGCACCGACATCGGCGGCGCCTATCGCTGGAACCAGGCGACCTCGTCCTGGACGCCGATCACCGACGGCCTGGGTTTTGGTGCGGCAGAGAGCAAATACCACGGCATCGAAAGCATCGCCCTCGATCCGAACAACGACCAGCTGGTCTACATGGCCACCGGCATGTACACGTTTGAAGGCAACGGCCGCCTGTACGTTTCCAGCGACCGCGGCGACCACTGGACGCACGTCGACCTGCCCTTCCCGCTCGGAGGCAACAACGGCGGCCGCGCCATGGGCGAGCGCCTGATGGTCGATCCGAACAAGCCATCGATCCTGTTCTACGGCTCGCGCACGGCCGGACTGTGGAAGAGCGCCGACTCGGGCCAGACCTGGAGCCAGGTGAACTCACTGTCGGCTGTCAAATTGACCTCGGACCAGATCAGTGCCGCCGGCGGCGGCATGGGTGTCGAACTGGTGGTCTACGACACCGGCACGAAGGGCAGCGGCGCGGCGACCCAGACCATCTACGCCGCCGTCGCCCCCGACTACGCCAGCGTGGCGGGCCTGAGCGCCAACCTGTACAAATCGACCGACGGCGGTGCAACATGGGCCCCTGTCGCAACGCCGGTGTCCGGCTACCACATCCCGCACATGGTGCGCGCTGCGGACGGCATGTTCTATGTCGTGTTTACCAAGGATGCCGGCCCTGGCGCCGGCGGCCCCGGCCGCTTCTACAAGTTCGATGGCACGACCTGGACCCTGCTCAAGAGCGAAGACCCGAACGGCGGCACCAACTTCGGCCTGGGCGGCGTGTCGGTGCAAGGCAGCGGCGCCACCACCCGCATTGCGCTGGGCGTGACCAATTCCTGGGGCAGCTGGAGCGGCCAGCAGATCGTGCAGCTGTCTGACGACGCCGGCAAAACCTGGCGCGAAATCGAAGCCACCATGGCGGGCGAAACCGCTTCGGGCTGGGTCGACGATGTCGAGATCGATCCGTCAAACCGCGACCACATTCTGCATGTGCACGGCGGCGGCATCGTTGAGACCAAAAATGCTTCTTCGGCGACGCCGACCTGGAACGGCAACATCACCAACATCGAAGAGACCGCAACCCTGTCGCTGGTCACGCCGCCGGCTGGCGCGCCGTACAAGTTCATCAACAGTGCGGGCGATATCGGCACCTGGCTGCAGACCGACCTTACAGCCAAACCAACCTTGGCCCCGACTGCCAACTGGAGCAATGGCAACACCGCCGACATGGCCTGGTCCGACCCGCTGTTTATCGCCGGCGCGGGCGTCGCCAACTGGTCCGGTGCTGGCGGCTTCGGCTTCTGGTCCGGCGACGGCGGCAAGACGTGGTCGAACTTCGCCACCCTGCCCGCCGGCGCCCAGGCCAACATCGGCGCCGCCGCCAGCCTGGTAGTTCCGTCCCGCAACAGCATCATCTGGGCGCCTGCCAATTCGGTGCCGTCCTACACCAGCAATAACGGCGCCAGCTGGACCGCGACCAACCTGCCGACGCTTCCTGCGGTCGCCCAAGGCTGGGACCGCGGCTACCATCTGGCCGCCGACCGCAAGAACCCCAACAAGGTCTATGCCTACGATTCGGGCGGCGCGACCTGGGGCACGGCGGGCAAGGTCTACGTGTCGACCGATGGCGGCCACAGCTTCACACTGAGCCAGGGTTCGGTGACGGCAAGCCTGGCGCCAAATGCTTTCTGGGCGACTTCGCTTGTCGTCAACCCGAACGTGGAAGGCGACCTCTGGCTGGCCGATGGCAACACCGTCTACCATTCGCTCGACTCGGGAGCGAGCTGGACCAAGCTCAACAACTTCGCTTCCGGAGGCGGCACGCAGGGCGCCAGCCTGATCGCACTGGGCAAGGCAGCCAGCGGCGCCAAGTACTCGGCCGCGATCTACGTGGTGGGCACGGTCGGCGGCGTGTGGGGCGTCTACCGTTCCGACGATGCCGGCGCCAGCTGGACCCGCTTCAACGACGACGCCCACCAGTTCGGCGGCATCGGCGTGATGGCGGCCGACTGGAACACGTACGGGCGCATCTATATCTCCGGCACCGGCCGCGGCCTGCTCTACTCTAACTAAGGAACGTAGATCGCAGGTCCGCGAGGGCAGCTTCGGCTGCCCTCATTTGCCTCCCCCTTTCGAATCCAGCAATTATCCCAACTGACGAAAGGCTTCCTTATGGCCTTCACCCGACGTTCCATGCTCAAAGCCACCCTCGTGGCGCTGCCGGCGCATTGTGGCGCTTGCGGCCTGGGACAACTTGTGCTTCCAGCGCCGGGTGCCGCAGCTGCTGTTCCGATTGATACGGCTCGTGCCTGCTTGGCAGATCAGGTGCGTTTGCTGCCGGGAAGTCCGTTTTACGTGCGGCAGGAGCTGCACCTCAAGGGCGTGCTCGCGTCGTATGCTCCCGATAAGTTGCTTTACCCCTACCGCGCTTTGGCCAGACTTCCCCAGCAAGAAGGCATCGGGAGCGGCTACGACGGCTGGGACAGTGGCTTTCTCCGGGGACACATGACAGGCCACTATTTGTCCGCCGCCTCGCGCATGGCAGCAGCCACGGGAAGCGGCCTTTTTCGCGACCGGGTCAACTACCTCGTAGGAGAGCTGGCCAAATGCCAGAAGGCCCTGAACCTGAATGGTTACCTGGCCGCCTTTCCCACGGCCGCCTTAGACCTGCTTGAAGGCAAGCCTGGAGCCGATGCCGAGGGTATCGGGGTGCCTTATTACACGATCCAGAAAATCATGTCGGGCCTCCTCGACGCCCACTCTTATGTCGGCAACAAGCAGGCACTCGACGTGGCTACCAAGATGGCTGACTACTTTGGGAAACGACTGTCGGCACTGGATGCGGCGCAGATCGACAGGATGTTCCGCACGGACAGCAGCCGCAATCCACAAAACGAATTCGGCGCGATGAGCGACGCTCTGACGGAACTCTTCAAAATCAGCAAAGATCTACGGCACCTCGAAGCTGCCCGCATGTTTAACCGCGCATGGTTTGTCGGGCCACTTGCCGAGGGTGAGGACCGGCTCGGCGGCATGCACGCCAATACGCACATTGCGCAAGCCGTGGGCTTGGCCAACTGCGCAAACGCCGATGGCAACCCGGAAGAACTGATGGCGTCCGAGAACTTCTGGCGACTGGTTGTGCACAGGCATTCGTTTGCCAACGGTGGCAACTCGTTCAACGAATGGTTCGACAAACCCGGCGTGGAGGTCGGTCCGTCAATCGACGATCGGAAGATAATGCCCTCCTCGACCGCCGAAACGTGCAGCACCCACAACATGCTCAAGCTGACCGCCAGGCTTTTCGAGCGCAACCGCCGCGCCGATCTTGCCGACTACTACGAGCGTGCGTTGTACAACCACGTGCTGGCGTCCGTGGCGCCCGATTCGGGCGCCATGACCTACTTCACGCCATTCCACGGGCACTTTCGCACCTATCTCAACGGCAGCTTTTGCTGCACGGGAACCGGGATTGAAAACACTGCGCGCTACAACGAAGGCATCTACTTTCACAAGGATGATTCGCTTTGGGTGAACCTGTATATCCCATCCGAGCTCAACTGGCAGGAAGCCGGGATGTCTTTGCGGCAGCAAGGAGATATCACGCGGGGTGACCCGGCGCGCTTTACGGTGCTCAAACCTGGAGCCAACGCCGTGACTCTCCATTTGCGAATCCCCGCGTGGCTCGCCAGACCGGTTACCGTAAGGATCAACGGGAAGCTGCAACGTGTGGCCGCAAAGCCTTCGAGCCATCTCTCCTTGAAGCGGCAATGGAAAGCCGGTGACGTGATCGAGCTCACGCTGCCTGCGGCGCTGCGACTGGAGCAAGCCAGGGACGACGCCTCGATGTTCTCTGTATTCCATGGGCCGGTCTTGCTGGCAGGCGAACTCGGCAAGGACAACATGCCCGGCAGCGACGTCGGGGACAAGGATGCTTACCTGAAGAGCGCGGCGGCTCCGGTTCCCGATATCGTCAGCGTCTCCAACAATCCCGCCGACTGGCTCGACCCACTGCCCGGCGATCCGTCCGCATTCAAGATGAAGAACGCCGGTACGGCAAACGGCATCGTCGTTCGGCCGCTATTTGACTTGCATCATCAACGCTATTCCGTCTACTGGCGCCTTCGCAAAGACACCGTTCGTGACCGCCCAGCCTAGTCGGCACATAAAGAAAACGCAAAGCCCCATGCAACCATGCTACGCCCCGCCCACTCGGCGCCAGCGCGATCGCCCTCACTTCTCGAGCAGGTCGACGCCGAAGGGTTCAAGGCGCAGCACGCCCGGCCACGCTTTACCGCTGAGCACGCCGTTCATGGCGCCCTCGATCGCCACCTCCTTGGCCTCGCCCGTCGTGTTGACGTAAAGCGTACGGCCAGCCACAACGCGCGCAAAGACCCCGTCGGGCGTCTTCGGCCCCGGTGCAATGCCCAGGCCCGCGTACAGCTCGCGATACAGGAGGCGCATGAGCTGCGGATGCGCGGCGGTGGCGACGTAGATAGCGCGTCCCTTGCCGTAGTGGTTGACCGTGATGGCGGGCGTCTTGCCGTCGACATTGGCAAAGCTTGCCAGCACCTCAGCGGTCGACGGTTCCAGCACCTCATAGGCGCCCAATTCGGCCTTGACCTCTGTGCCGGCCAACGTGGTCTGCAGCGTGCCACCGTTGTAGAACGCATTGGTCCGCAAGCCGAACACATCGGTCAGGCCGCCGGGTAACGGCGAGTCGTGCCACTGGTTGTTGTCATTCACCTTGGCTGATTGCGCGGTCATCACGACCGTGCCACCGGCGGCAACGAACTCGCGCAACTTCGCGGTCGATGCCGCGTCCAGCAGGTACACGCCGGGCACGATCAGCAGCTTGTAGCGGCTCAGGTCTTCGTGGCCGATGTGGATCACGGCGACATCGATATTGTCCTTGAACAGCGGCTCGTAGGCGTTATGCGCCTGCTTCATGTAGCCGGGGTTGAGGTAAGGCCGCACCGTATTGTTCATGCCCTCCTTCGGCAGGTTGGTGGCGATCATGTTGTCAAACGCGTAGGCGATCGCGATTTCGGGCTGCTGCAGACGCGGAAAGCCCAGCTTCTCCAGCTTGCCGAATTCTGTCGCGATAGTGGCGAACTCGTCGAGTTTCCAGGAAGGCCGGTCGTCGTGGTCGATCAGGCCGAACAAGGCCTGTTCCTCGCCGCCATGGTGGCTGTGCCAGGTCCACGGCATCACTGCCTGCGCGCCCATCAGCAGGCCGAAGTGCGCCCACATGCGCGAGCGACCGGGGGTGCCGTAATAGCCGGGGCCGCCGGCAGTGAATTCGTTGAACCAGATCGGCGCCTTCATGCCGGCACGCATCATTGTCGCTTCGAAGCCGGCGCTCAGCGGATCGCCAGGGTAAAAGCCCATCGCGCCATAGCTCACATAGTTGCGGTAGGTGGCCAGGTAGTCGAAGCCCTTGCGCCCCGCGCTGTCCCACAGGTTGGAGATGGCTGGTCTGTCTGGCACATTCTTCTTGCGTACCGCCTCTAGCAGCACCAGCACTTCAACAGTCTGGTCCGACCAGAAACGACGCATGTCGAGGTAGCGCTCGTAGGGACCGGCGCCTTCGATATACGGCAGGCGTACCTCATCCCAGGTGTTGAGGTGGCGCGACCAGCGCTGCGTGGCCCAGGCCTTGTTCAAGGCAGCCAGGCTGCCGTACTTGCGTTTGAGCCAGCCGATGAAGCGCTTGCGGTCGGCCTCCGAGTACGACACCATGCCGTTGCCGCTCTCGTTGTTGTAGCCGATGGCGAACAGCGCCGGATGCTTGGCATAGCGCCTGGTCATGGTGTCGGCCAGGCGCACCAGCAGCCGCCGGTAGTCCGGGTCGCTGGTGTCGTCCATGTAGCGCTCGACCGGCTCGAGCCGCGCGCCGCGCTCGGTGACGATGTCGACGCCCGGATACTTCTTGTGCAACCACAGCGGCGCCGGCTGGCCCGGGATGTCCATGATGACCTTGAGGCCGGCGGCTTGCATCCGGTTCATGATCCAGTCGAACAGCCTGAAGTCGAATTTCCCTTCTGCCGGCTCGAAGGCATCCCAGGCCAGGTCGCCCATCCGAACGACTTTCAGCCCAGCCTGCTTCATGCGCTGGATGTCGCGCTCGATCTGGTCGCGGCCACTACGGTCGAAGGGTTGGTAGTTGGTGCCGACAAATAGCTGTCCGGCGCCAGGCCATCCAGGATGGCCTTCCGCAGATTGCGCCCAGACGTTTGCATTGGAGAAGGAAGCCAGCACCAGCGCACACGCGGCAGCGATTGTGTTGAGGTTCATGCTTCGCATTCTGCGAGCGCCCGCATCGCACTGCAATTGCGAAAATGGCCAACGCATTCAATGAAATTCAACAGCTGGAAAGACGGAGGCACGCGGCCTCCGTTTAGCGCGACTGCTGCTTAGTTGGTGTAGAGCACGCCACGGCCATTGCCCGCAGCGTAGACCCTGCCATAGGTATTCCAGTCGCCAGCCAGGTGGTAGATGCCGCCGAACTGGTGCGCGTCATCGTTGAAGCGGGTCCAGGTAGCGCCCGCATCGTCGGAACGGTACACGCCCCACTTGCCGTTGACCACGCCCACCACATAGACGGCCGCAGAATACGGTGAGCCGGCAGCCGCTTTGCCGAGGGTGACCGCGGTGGCGCCCTGCACATCCGGCCAGTTGTTGCTACCCCAGATAGATGCGAAGGTGGTGAGCTTGGTCCAGGTAGCGCCGGCATCGACCGAATGGTACAGGGCATTGCCGTCTGCCAGCCAGACGTCGCCTTCGACGTTCGGATTCACCGCCATCGACGTATTGCCGAAGAACGTCACCATCGGGCTGGTCGCCTTGAACGATGTGCGCTCGGTAAACGTATGGCCGCCATCCGCCGAGTACCAGAAGTGCGCCGTATCCGACCATTGGTTCCACCATGCACCGCCGGAATCGTAGGCGTACACCTTGTTCGGATTCTTGCGATCAACCTTCAGGCGATAGCTGCGTGGTGCACCACCGATCACCGTCAGGGCCGGCAGGTTGGTCGCGCTCCAGCTGGCGCCGTTATTGGTGGTATAGGAGGGTACCGCATCGTTCGGTGCCCAGATCACGTTGTTGCGGCTGGTGACCGCGACGTTGGCCGCGCCATCGGTGCCAGCCGCGGCACCGGTCGGCAGGGTAGCGAACTTCGTCCACGTATTGCCGCCGTCGCCGGACCAGTGGCCGACGCCGACGTGGTTGTTCGCATTGTCCACGCCGACGGCGGCGATGTATTGCGGATCGGACCAGGCCATGTCCGCCGAGTTGCCACTGCTCCACCAGTTCATGGGGCCTTTGGTCGGGCGGGTTGCCAGGTCGCTGTCGACCCAGGTGCCGATGTCGCCCGAACTGTTGATGAATTTGTAGGTCGCGCCAGCCGGCGGCGTGGTTAGGGCCAAGGTGGCGGTCTCTTCCAGGTTGTTGACCTTGTTCGCCCAGGTCGGGGTGGCCGCCGATGCATTCCAGGTTTCGACGATGCCGCCGCCATGCACGTGCATGACGTGGTCGCGGTTGGCTGGATCGATCTCGATATCGTCGACCCAGCCCGAAGCGGTTTCGCCGGGCATGCCGGCCTCGATTTCGCGCCAGCTCTGGCCGCCGTTGTCGGACAATTGCACGACCTGCATGCCGCCATAATTGCCCCAGGTGCCGCTCACGCCGAGCGCGATGCGCGCGTTCGAGCCGGTGCCATAGACGGACACGCCGCCATAGCCGCCCTGGTTGCTGCTGCTCAGCAAAGTCCAGCTGCCGTTGCCGACGGTGCCGCCGAACTTGTACAGATAGCCAGGGCCGCTCGCGCCTTGGCCCGCGTTCTTGTTGAACACTACGTAGAACATGCCGTCATTGGTGCGCACCATATGCGGAATGTGGAAGCCGGCTGCCTGGGTCGGTACCGGCACGGGCGTCCAGCTGGCGCCGCCGTTGACGGATTTGTACAGCACCGACGTCAGGCCGGCCGCGCTGGCATAGTCCGGGGCGATGGCCGCATACATGATCCAGGTCGTCTGGCCCGTGCCAACACCCGAGTTATCGAACATCAGGTGCTCGACGCCGATCGGCGACGAACTGCCGGAGATCGTGGTGGAAGACAGCGATGTGACCTGGGCCCAGGTCTGGCCCGAGTCCGTGCTCTTCCACAAGCCCGCCGTGCGCGATCCATAGAACATGGTCGAGGGATTGGTTGGGTCCAATTTCAGGCGTTCGCCAACGGCGCGGCCATTATCGTTGCCGCCGACCGGGAACGGCAGGCTGACCCAGGTCCAGTTATTGCCTCGGTCGCTCGAAATGTACAGGCGGCCGTTGGCCCCGCCCGTCACGGTGTCACCGGTGGCAATGTAAACCTTCTGGTCATTGGACGGATCGAGGGCCAGGCTCTCAACGTCGTGGTATCGCCCCTCGCCGCCGCCAAAGCCCAATCCGTCAGTGATCGGGGTCCACGTCGAGTCGGCGGCATTCCAGCGATAAACACCGCCAACGTCGGTGCGCGCGTACAGCAAGCTGGCGTTGGTCGGGTGATAGACCAGGCCATTGACGTAGCCACCGCCGCCCCATTTCACGCTGTTCCAGCTGGTGGCAGCGACGCCTGCTGCCTGGACGGTTGCCGCCGTGCTGACGCCGGTGCCGGGGCTGCTGGCACCGCCACCGCAGCCGCCCACGACGCCTGCAACCAGTACTGCCAACAGGGCCGGAACCACGCCGCACTTCGCGTTGTACTGTCTTTTCATCCTGTCTTCCTTCCATGGAAATGGATCAATGTTTGAATGTGAAAACCACATGCCCTCTCCCTTCAACTGCCGGTCGTGAGATTCTTTGGGTTTCCAGTCAACATTAATCAGCGGCGGTCCATCTTCCATAGAAATTCCGGGCCAACCGTTTGCATTCTGCAGAAAGTTCAAGAGTCCGAAGCGCCAGTGTTAACCCCGCCCTTGATGAAAAAAGGGCCCGTGGGCCCTTTTTCTCATTGCGCACTCTGGGAAGCCTGGCTTTCGGATGGCGCGGCGTTGTGTTCCTGCTTCTGCTGGCTGGCCAGCGAGCGGAAGTCTTTCGGCGTGCAGCCGTACTCCTCCTTGAACAGCCTATTGAAGTAAGAGACGTTTGAGTAGCCGACTGAATAAGCGATCTCCGAAATCGTTGCGGATCCGCGTTCAGTCAACAGCCGGGCCGCCTGCGTCAAGCGCAATTTATTGAGGTAACTGGTAAATGTCATCCCCAGCTGTGTTTTCAGGATCTCGTTGACCTTGTTGCGATTGGTCCCGGTCGCCGAAACCACGCTATCAAGGTCAAGTTCAGCATTCGTGTAATTGGTGGCGATATATCGCAACAGCGTTGCCTTTTCCTTATCCCGGTAAGGCTCCAGCGTTAATTCCCGATAAGCCATGAGCGGCAAATCCGCCTTCATTTTCGTCTTCAGGCTCGATGTCAGTGAGCGCGCGTGCGCCCGCAAGAACCACAACGCGAACGCCAGCCAGCTGGCCAGCAGGATGACCGCCAGGGCAGCAATATAGCGATAGTCACGCCCACGCAATGTGAGCTCGCTGATATCCAGGTAGGAGTCGACGTTCGCAGGGCTTTGGCCGCTGGTGCCGAACAGGAGCCTCGAAACCTTGTCCAGCTCGTATCCATTGTGCGAAAGGTCCAGCTTCACCGAATAGAACCACCAGTCAGGAATGGTAAACCGCGACAGGTCCAGAGAAACGGGAACGCCGCGCTCATTGCAGGAGAAATAGGATCCGGGTGTACGGTATGTCATGAAGTCGCCGGCCTTCGACACATTGTCGTCGAAGATCGATATCCAGAGTGCCATCGAATTCGACGGCGCGCATTTCGCGAGGAAGGAAATCTCGCTGTACCTGGTCCAGTCGGCACGGGCCACCGCCCCCTTGGAATCGCGCAGTATCATCCCTGCCTGGGCGAACGGGAACTGCCCGACACTGGACAGGTTAAAGTCGAAGCGCAATTGCCTGCGCTGCGGCTCCGGTATCCTGGCTGTCGAAGTTCCGCCTATGGTCTGGTCAGTGTTGGTCACGTACTGCCAACCCGCGCCGGCGCCATCGGCCGCCAGTATGGGCACAGTCAGATAGCTTTGGTAAATCAGGAGCAACGCCAGCAAAGCGTCCGCGATCATCAGGCCAATCAGCGCCAACAGGGCCTGTCTATAGAATTTTTGCATCATGCTCGTTGCTTAAACCGTCTCCATAGCGCAGGCCTCTTGATGGGCCTGCTACTTTGGATCATAACAGTTCAACGAGCGAAAGTACCACACCGGTCAGCCCCTCTCGCGCATCAACGTACGCCCTGGCCTCATGGCATGAGGCGCAACTGTCATTGCCTGAACTTGACGATCATCGGTTTCCCCTCGTAGCGCACGATCCGGGTGGGCTGCGCAGCGCCAATACCCTTGCCATTGCCCTGGTCAAGCAGCATCAGGTTGAGTGTGCGGCCTTTCACCATGCCTGGGAAGCTGCCCTTGCGTGCACCTATCGCCAGCGTCTTTGCCTTGTCGTTCCAGGCAAGGGCGACGCTGGCGGACTGGCCCTTCTCGTAGGCGTAAGTTTCGTTATCGTCCTCGTACAGGGTGAAGTTGCCGTCGGCGCCCGAATAGATGCGTATCTCGTAAGGAGCGTCCGGCTGCTCGGTCGCATATTGCTGCGCCGGCCCCATTGGCAGAATGGCCCCCGCTCGAACATACAGCGGCACGATATCGAGTGGTACGTCGCGCACCACAGTCTGGCCTCCTTCGTGGCGCTGGTTGGTCCAGAAGTCATACCAGGGAGCACCTTTCGGCAGGTAAGTGCGCATGCTCGCATCGGCTACCGGTTTGCTTTCGGCCAGCGCGCGGACAGCGCCCGGGGTGCGCCATGCGAGGCGCAGGCTGCGGTCCGAAGTGGCCTGGTAATATTCCAGCGTTACGTTGATACGCTGGCCCTTGCGCAGCATTTGGCGCGAGCTGGCAAGGCGCTTGCCGCCGTTCTCCCAACGTTCAAGCACAACCGCGCCGTCGAGGAACAGGCGATAGCCGTCGTCGCCTTCCACGCCGATCTCGTACTCACCTTCCTCCGGCGCCTCCAGCGTGCCGGTCCAGCGCGCGGAGAAGTCGTCCAGCCGGCTCAAGCCTGCCGGGATAGTGGCCAGCGGCGGGGCCGGCCAGGAATGGTCGATCACCTTGTCCACCACCCGCCCCCTCGGGATTTCGAAATTGCGTCCTTCGAAGTACTGGCCCGCCAGGCCGGGCTGGCCGTCCGGTGTGCGCAGGTAATCGGCCGGGATGGTTGCCGGTGGCGGCGGCTGGATGCGGTACATCGGCCGTGTGACGGGGTGTACCAGCAGCGAGGGGCCGAACATGAAGGCATCGTTGATGCCGTATGTCGCCTTATCCTCGGCAAAGTCCATCGGCAAGGGACGCATCAGCGTGTAATGCTCGCTGGTGACCTTGGCGCTGAGGCCATAGATGTAGGGCAGCAGGCGGTAACGCAGGTTGGCCGCGTCGAGCAGGGACTTGTAGACCTCCGGATCGAGCGACTTGAAAATGTAAGGTTCGCGTTCGATGTCGGTTCCGTGCACACGCATGATCGGGTTGAAGGCGCCATACTGGAACCAGCGTGCGAACAGCTCGCGGTAGGCCGGATCTTTTTCTCCTCCCGGGTAGTCGCGCGCGACGAAGAAGCCGCCGGTATCCTGCGTCCAATACGGGTTGCCTGTCACGGTCACGTTGACGCCCCCGCTCACCTGCTTGCGCAGGGTGTCCCAGTTCGCGAATATGTCGCCCGACCAGGACGCTGCGGCGGTGCGCTGTGCACCGGCCCAGGCGGAGCGTGTCAGCGTGAACACGCGTTTGTTGCTGCTGGCGCGCTGACCGTCATAGGTGCCCTGGGTCGTTAACAGCGTATACGGATTCAGGTAGCGGCTGAAGTCGCCCAACGCGTTATTGCCCAGTGACTTGATGTCGGCTTCGTTTTGCGCCGCATCCCAGGCGGCAGAACCGACTTCGACTTCGGTGCCATCCATCCACAACGCATCCACGCCCTTGTCAAACAGGCCGGACTTGGCATGCTTGAAATAGATCTGCCGCCCCAGCGGGCTGTAGGCGTCGTAGACACGCGCCTTTTTTGAAATCCAGTGCAGGGGTTCGAAACGCAGGCCGTGCTGATCCAGCTCCCTCGCGAGCTCCGTGTCGTTGCCGACCGACGGCCAGATCGAAACCATGAGCTTCAGGTTAAGCTCGTGCAAGCGGCCTGTCATGCCGGCCGGGTCGGGATAGCGCACCGGGTCCCAGCGCATGCCGCTCCAGCTGCCATCCTTGTCGCTGCCCCAGTACTGCCAGTCCTGTACGATGTAATCGAGCGGGAAACGCTCCTTGCGGAAGGTTTCGGCCACTTCGAGGAGACGCTGTTGGGTGGGATAGCGCTCCTTGCTCATGAACAGGCCAAAGGCCTGCTTGGGATACATCGGCGCCGCCCCAGTCAGTCTTCGGTAGTCGCCGACCACGTCGTCCAGCGAGCGGCCGCCCATGAAATAGTAGTCAACGCCGCCGGGAGCGCTTTCGGCCCACAGCCTGGCGCCGTCGGGGCCGTCGTGGAAACGCATCTTGGAATAGGTGTCCCACAGGATGCCGTAACGCTCGGACGACATCATGACAGGAATGATGATGCCCAGGTTGGTCTGCACCAGCAGCAGGTTCTGGTTGCGGCGGTTGACAGTGTCGCTGTCAGTATAGCCAAAGCCGAAAATCGCTTCGTCCGGCTTTAGGATGAAACGGTTCTCCACCTCATAAGACGGCACTCCCGCCATTTCGACCGGCTTGACCGACTGCGGCTGCTCCGACTCGCGCGTGTACAGGCGGCCGGTGCGGTCCATGAAGCTCAGGGCGCCGGTCTTGCGGTCGATGGCGATGCGCAGACTCGCACTCCTGATGGTCAGCGTGTCGGCGTTCTCCTCGAGCTCGAACTCAACGCGAGCCGGCTTCCCGACCACCACCAGGCTCGGACTGGTCCAATGGTTTTCACCCAGGGTGGCGTTGACACGAACGGTGTCGGGTCCATAGAAAATCACGCTTTTCGTGATGCCGCCGATGCGGAACTGCACGCCATGCTGCAGCCGCACAAAGCCGAAACCATCGCGCGCCGCAAACGGCAGGGACAACAGGTGTCCGTTCTTGTCCAGGCCACTGGCGGCCGGGGCGACAGCGGCGGCATGGGCACCGCATCCGGCCGCGAGTGCCAACGAGGCGGCCAGAATAGTCTTAGGAAGCATTCTCATGAAATCTCAATCAGCGAAATACCGCGACAAATCCGCCGCGCGGCTTCAGTGTCAGGCGAACTTTGCCCGACGCGAGCTCTTTCTGGCTGAATTCGCGCTGGCCCGCCCCATCGGTGATCATGGCGCCCTTGCGGTTGCCGATAAATGAAAGGTCAAGTTCGATGGTGCGTTCGTCCTTGTCGGCATTGATGCCCGCCAGGTACCAGCTATTGCCGTTCTTGCGCGCTACGACAACGTGCGAGCCTGGGTAGCCTGCGAGGAAGCGGCTGTCATCCCAGCGGCGCGGCAGATCGCGCAGGAAGCTGCGAACGTATTCCGGCACCGTCGCCATTCCTTCCGGGATTTCCGCGAAATGCTGGATACCCGACAGGAATAGGACTGACTGCGCCAGCTCAAAGCCGTTGCGGGTGATGCGCTTGATCGGCCCCATGTCGCCGAACACCATCGGCGTGAAGTCCATCGGATCGAACAGGTTGCGGATCATCGCGGCGTTCACCGCATGGCCAGGCACGACGTCGTGGTCCTTCTGGTCGAAGGTCGTGAACTCGAAGCCACGGATGGCCTCGGCCGTCATCAGGTTCGGATAGGTTCGTTCCAGCCCGCGCGGAAGCGTCGCGCCATGGAAGTTCACCAGCAGGCCCGCATCTGCGGCATCCTTCAGGATGTCGACATAGTACCGGATCATCGAAACGCCATCGCCGCCGAAGAAGTCGACCTTGACGCCCTTGATGCCCATTTGATGCAAGCGAGTGAATTCCTTCACGCGCGCCTCGTGCGTCAACAACTTGCTGCGCGGGGTTTGCGGCGCAGTATTCCAATCGCCGGCAGAGTTGTACCAGGCCAGCAGGCCCACCCCCTTGGCCGCGGCATAGCCGGCCAGCTCAGCCATCTTGTCGTAGCCGATCTGCTTGTCCCATTCGGCATCGACCAGGGTGTAATCCCATTTCATGTCTGCCGCATAGTCGATGAACTTCTTCTGCACATCGAATACCGTGGCCCCGTCCTTGAGCAGCGGCCAGCTCCAGGAAGCATGGCCGGGCTGCACCAGTTTGGCGTCGAACTTGATGGCTGGTGCCGCCAAGTCGGTGCCGAGAGTGGAGTTCATCACGGTATCGAGCGAACCGACGGCGACCACGCGCCATGGCGTGGCCATGACACCCTTGGTTTCGGCCATTAGTTTTCCATGCGTGAATACTTCTTTTGGCGTCGGCCCATCGATGCGATACACGCCGCCAGGCGAGGCCGTTGCCAGGCGCGAGGCATGGAAGCTGCCATCCATATTCGCTTCCGTCAGCGCCACCCAGGTATCGCCGCTACGGAATAGTGCCGGGAACACCCACCCTGATCTCAGCGGCGCCGGCTGCCCGACCGGGATATCGACCACATAATGCTCTTCGTACGATGGATTGGTTTTTCCCCAGCCGCTCTTGGCCACGGCCATCGGTTGCAGGAATGCACGCGCCTTTGGGTCGAAGGCAAATCCGGTGGCCTCGCTGACAAAACGCTTCACCGGGATTGCGGTATCCGCGACAACATAGCGGAACGCCACGCCATCGTCCGACACGCGGAACGCCACGTCCATCTTGTTGCCGGCGGCGTTGACCAGCGAATACACCTGTTCATTGGCGCGGTAGGCGATTTCGCCCCGCTTGCCCACGGCCATCGAGTACCTCTCTTCAACCTGCTTGACCGCGGAAGTATCCGTCAGCTTCAAGCCATGTGAAAGATCCACGCCGGCCAGGTTCAGGCCTAACGGCGAGGGCAAGAGCACCGGCTGGCCATTGCGCTTGACGCTGTACGAAAGGGTTTTGTCAGCATTAACAACCACCGAGACATCCAGTTGCTTGTTCGGGCTTTCCAGCGCAAGCACGGCACCACTGGCCAAGGTCAACCCCAATAACGCACTCAGTTTCTTCATTTTCATCTTCATCAAGTATCAATCACAATTCGTTTGAAAGGCCCGACTGTCGACGGGACTACTTCACATCCAGTTCGAAACCGTTGGCAGGTAAATCGTCCGCACTGAACAGGTTGATGAACGGCGCATCCGCCCAGGCATAACGCACTTTTTTCGCGTTCGCCGCCGCAACACCGCTCAGCCGAACTGCATCACCCTCCACTGTCGCCGTGGCATAGCTGCATGCCTGTTGTTCGCATACTTCGAATCCAATCGCGGTATCGGACGAATAGGTGCGCAGGCCGCCGTTGGTATTCGCAAAGCGAACGACGATATCGTTCCCGCTGCGGGTTGCGGTCATTGCTTCCGGGCCGCCAGGCGTGATCTTTTCGCCGTACGCGACCGCACGCGCAGCACGTGCCAGCCTCGTGCCGACAATGTTCTTTTGTGCCGGGTGGATATCGGAACGGTCGCCGTAATCGAACGTCACAGCCAGCCCGGCGTGCGGATCATTGCGCACCACCGCCGACTGTGCCTGGCGCAGCTCCGCCCACGACGAATAGCCTGGCTTGGTCGCCACAGATCCGAATGCAGTCAGTTGCGCAACCATGAAAGGCAGGTCAGGCTGGGCAAAGGTCTTGCGCCAGTCTGCGAACAGGAGCGGCAGCAACACGCGGTATTCATCTGCCGCACCGGCATTGGCTTCGCCCTGGTACCACGCCACCAGCTTGAACTTGTAGCCCTGCATCGGGGCGATCATGCCGTTGTACAGCGTGGTCAGGCTGGTCGGCGGCTCCCATGGCGTCGGCGGCTGGCTCGCCTTCACTGTGGAGCCTATCTGGTACTTCCAGCGTGAAGGCAATGGAATTCTGCCTCCTTCTGCCGTGCGCAAGACGCGCTGGTCGGCCGGGCTCACCAGGCCGCCGCCGTTGTCGTCGTCCAGGATGCGCACGGCGATAACGTTCTTGCCCGCCTTGAGTATCCCCTTCGGCAGAGCATAGTCGCGCCCCGCCCACCAGTTGGTGTTGGCGCCGACCCATACGCCGTTGACCCAGGTCGTATCGGCGGTGGCGATCTGTCCCAGCTGCAGGTGAGTTGCGGCAGCAGCCTGCTGCGCCGTCAATTCGACCGTCGTGCGAAACCACACGATGCCGCGATGCTTGCTGATCGACGTGTCGCCCGATTCGCTCCAACGGCCGCCCACATCCATGCCCGGCCAACTGCGGTCGTCGAATTTCGTGCCGGACCAGGCACGTTGCGCACGGGCCTTGGAATCAACGCTTGCCCACCACGCATCCTGCCGTTCTTCCTCTGCGCGCATTCCGGCCACCATGTCGCTTGCGTACTTGTCGACCACGTCGAGCGCTTGGCGGTAACTGGCGAGCTGACGCATCGATGCACCGCTGATCCAGCTCTGGATCGAGCTGCCACCCCAACTGGCATTCACGAAGCCCACCGGGATATTGTATTGACGGTGCAAGCTTCGGGCCATGTAGTAGCAGACCGCAGACGCCTGGCCGGTGCTTTGCGGACCAGCCACCTGCCATTGGGGAGCCGTCTTGAATTCTTCATTGCGTTCGGCGGAACTGACACGGGGGATATTCGCCAAACGAATCTGGGGGTTGGCAGAGAATGTGACGTCCATCGGCGCATTGGTCGCGTTGGCCATCGCCAATTCCATGTTCGATTGCCCGCCACAAAGGAATACATCACCGACCAGGATATCGCTCAAGGTGGTCGTGCCGCCGTTCGCGCTCGCGCTCAGCGCATAAGGACCGCCTGCCGGCATGCCCGGCAATTGCGCGCGCCACTTGCCGTTGTTGTCGGCAGTAACCTGAACAGTTTCACTTCCGAGCTTGATGCTGACCACATCCGCTGCCTGCGCCTTTCCCCATACGACAATTGGCTGGTCGCGTTGCAATACCGCGTGATCGCCAAAAATCGCCGCAAAAGTCGGAACAATCGCAGCCGCGCAGGACGGAGCGCTTGCGGCAAGCGCGAATGCACTCACTCCGCCGAGGAACGCGCGCTTCATGGGTGTCGTGTAGTGCTTCTTTATTGTCGATGTCATTCTTTGCATCTCTGAACGCGGTGGATCATTCCATTGTGCGAGTAGCGCCAGAGGGGTGGCAATTGCGAAAGTTATCAAGCGAGCCAACAAAATTTCGCACTCGGGCTCAATTGTCATGGTATCGCTTGCCCATACCACCGTTAGTCTCTAACCTGCCTTCCTCAATACGAGTTCACAACATCCGGAGACATAATGCTTAATCACCACGCCAAGTGGATCGCCCTTACCGCCCCACTGCTTACCTTGTGCATGCCAGTCTTGACTGTCCACGCCGAGGAATCCCCCGTACAGCTAACCAGTGTTCCAGGACCATTCCGTGCAGACGCCGCATCATTCAAGGCTTACCAGGCGCCCGCCTGGTTCCGCGACGCGAAGTTCGGCATCTGGTCCCACTGGGGGCCACAATCGGTGCCGCGCGCGGGAGACTGGTATGCACGCAATATGTACATTTACGGGACTGATCAGTACAAACACCATCTTGATCGCTACGGGCATCCGTCCAAGTCCGGCTACAAGGACATCATCCCGCTCTGGAAAGCGGAGAAATTCGACCCCGATGCCTTGATGGCCCTGTACAAGAAGGCCGGTGCGCGCTACTTCGTCAGCATGGGTGTCCATCACGACAACTTCGACTTGTGGGACTCGCGCTTCCACGAATGGAATGCAGTTAAGATGGGGCCGAAGCGCGACATCGTCGGCGACTGGAAGAAAGCCGCGCTGAAGTCTGGCCTTCGCTTTGGCGTGTCGGAGCACCTGGGCGCCAGCTACAACTGGTTTGCACCAAGCCATGGCTATGACCAGGTCTGGCCCATGCTGGGTGTGCCATATGACGGCGCCGATCCAAAGTACGCGTCGCTTTATCACCGTCCTACTGACCAGCCCTACCGAAATTCAAGCACCTGGTACACCACCGATACGCGCTTTCAACTGGAGTGGTTCAACCGCATCACCGATCTGGTGACGCGCTACCAACCGGACCTGCTCTATTCAGATGGCGGCATTCCTTTTGACAAGGTGGGCCGCACCCTGGTCGCCAACTTCTACAATGCCAACATCGCCAACCATGGCGGCAAGCTGGAAGCGGTCTACAACCACAAGGACATCGGCTCAGGTGAATTCATCCGCGAAGCCGGCGTCCAGGACGTTGAACGCGGCGTCATGGAGGGCATCAATCCCCGTCCCTGGCAAACCGACACATCGATCGGCGACTGGTTCTACAGCGAAGGCTACAAATACAAGAGCACCAGTGAAGTGGTACATATGCTGGCCGATATCGTCAGCAAGAACGGCAACCTGCTGCTGAACGTGGTGCAGTACCCTGACGGCAGCTTGCCTCCCGAGCCGATGCGATTCCTGAAGGAGATGGCCGAGTGGATGGCGGTCAATGGCGACGCGATATATGGAACCCGCCCCTGGAAGGTGTTTGGCGAAGGACCGACCAAGGCGTCGTCCGGCCATTTCAATGAAAACGCAAGCTACACGCCGCAGGACATCCGTTTTACCACCAAGGATGAAGTGTTGTATGCCATTACGCTTGGCACGCCCAACACTGAGGTGCGCATCCAGTCGCTCGGGCGGAATGCGCGATTGGAGCCGAGGCTTGTGAAAGCCGTCACTCTGCTGGGCAGCCCGACGCCACTGCACTGGGAGCAGACCGGCGAGGCCTTGACCATCCGCCTGCCGGCCAGCCTGCCAACAAACATGGCCTCCAGCTTCCGGATCAGCTTCCAATAGCGTGCAAATCTCCTCCGGGTCCCGCCACCAGAAAACATACCAGGTGGCGGGGGACTGTGTTTCGAGCCAGCCCTAAGCACCAGAGCTTGGCGCTATTGTTGGACTACTTGAACCGATCAAAGAAGGCCTTGGACTCCTGCGCAGAAAAATTGGGATACCAGTGACCGCCAGTCTCAGTGCCGCACCAAATCACAGGTTTGCCACTGTCGCAGCCCTGGTATTCTACGCAGCCGTTACTACCAACGGGCACAGTGGCGGCACTACAGCTATTGCGCTTAAGGAAAAGATCGCGCGCCTCCATCCCCGCCGTATAAGGCACGACGTTATCGTCTTTGGCGTGAATGAACATCGCTGCCACCTTGTTGGAAGAACTGGCACAGCCGCTCCAGAGCGACCCGGCCATGGGCACGATTGCCCGCACCACGTCCCCCATCTGGCATCCGATGGCGTTGGACATCATGCCACCAAAGCTGAAGCCGGTAGCGAAAACACGCTGGGTGTCAGTGCACGCACCCTGCTGTACCTCGCTGATCATGGCGCGCAAGAAGCGAATGTCGCGGTCGCCAGTGTTGGCCCAGCCCTTGTCCAGGCCCTGCGGGGCAACGAAGATGGCATTGTCGCCGTACAAATTCTTCAGTCCGAAAAAGCCGCTCCAACCGTAGACATCGGCGGCGCTGCCATCGCGCCAGTGCAGCCCAATTATCAGCGGATAGGCCTTGTTGCGGTCATAGGCTGCTGGCATTTCGATCCAGTAGTCGCGCTGAATCCCGTCGCTGGTGAGCGAATGCATGCCAGTGGTCAGCTTGGAACTGCCGCCACAACCCGCTGTACTCGTAGCCGGCGGAGCGCCGGGAGTTGAGGATGTCGAACCCAATGCCGGCGTTGGCGTTGGTGTTGCAGCACTGGTTGCGCCCGTTCCCCCTCCGCAAGCAACGAGCGTGGTGAAAAGTAATGCGGCCCATACATGTCTCATATCTTCTCCTTGTTTAAATCGAGACCTTCGATGGGCGCTAAGTCTAATGGCACGATCACGGCCGTCTTTTATGTTTTTCGCCAAATGCCGACATGTTTTTGAATCTGAAATGACTTTCTATTTGCGGGGATATCCAGCCCTTTAACTCCTCGTGAAGCTGTTTTAGCGCGCGTCGCTGCTAACGAGAGCGATTAGGCTCAGTTTTCAGCATGGTTGAAAGTTGCAACGCATATTTGTCGATTGCACTACGTGAGCGCGGCTCGGAGGAAGCCGGACCTGGTCGTAACCAGCCAGCTAACGCATCAGTCCGTTGGTCCAAAACCTGTCGGTCCGGAGCGACCAAGTTAGAGAAGGCTTTCCGATACGCGATTGGCGCGAATGTTAGAGGCGGTTGCCATCGGTACCATTTGAAAGCCTGAAAAAAAATAGAGCCCTGTAAAAACAGGGCTCTAGTTATAGTCACCGTCGGAAATTAACATTTCCCTTAAAGGAATTTTACTCCCACTCGATTGTTAACGAGAGCTAGAGGTCCCTGATTCGGCTAGATATTCTCGACTATCGCCAGGACAATACCATCACCAAGACCACGAAAACAGTTGCGTTTAGGCTATGTATCTCCTACACAATGTTCGCATTTTGTGAACGAGCGTGGCAAACCAACTTCTATTATGTTTGAAAAAAAGCGTACAGTCGCCCCCTGTTTGCAAATCACTTCAAGTCTCCAATGTTCAATACCACTGGCGAAAGCTTCGCGAGTCGGTAATGGAATTATACGCCTTGGCCTGTCGTTGTCCGGCGGCTACCGCCCGAGGCTGTGTGAAAACGTAGCATCGATGTAAACGAGATTCTTCCTGAAGCGTTATCTCTTCAACGAGAGCACTCAGGAGGCCGGGATGAAGCGCTATGTTGAGGGAGCAGATCGCAGTCAGAGCATTCTTTTCCCAGAGCATCTAGACGACTATGTTGACGAGGATAATATTGTCCGGGTCGTCGACGCATTTATCGAATCCCTTGACCTGAATGCTTTAGGATTCAACGGCGCAGTTCCTTCCCGCACGGGACGGCCTTCTTACCATCCAGCGGTACTGCTTGGTATTTACATTTACGGTTACCTCAATCGTAAAGGAGCAAATCGACAGACTTGGTGAGCTCGATAAGAAGTTGAAGGCCACGCCGGATCAGCAAATATCTCTGACAGACCCAGACGCACGTTCGATGTCGACGACTGGACGAGGAACGGCCACGGTGGGATACAACGTACATCGTTACTAAGCTCACGCCAGACTGATCATTATCATCGATCCGTTTTGCGTCGATCTCTACGAGTATTCGCAACAAAGTTGATGCGAGTCTCCGAAGCAGGCCGCAGAAATACGTCCTTCACCAGGGCTGGCCTAAGGCCATACGAAATGGCAGTACGTATCCCCGCTGTAGTTCCAAACGCTGCTCGGGTAAGAAGCACGATGGACAGCTTTTCTGCAATTCCGTTTTCAGAGCGTCGTGTCATCTTGATCACCAGACTACTCCGATTTGAAGGTGACGCAACATGATTACAACGGTGCCGACCTACTCCCAAAAAGAAAGCCCACTTAAAGCGGGCTCGACACTATATGCTCAGCCATCCACGCCTAAGTCTGGAGGTGTGGGGCGACCACTCGCATGACAACAAGCTGCTACCGAGCCTCTACGATGCTTACTGCGTTACATGGATGGATGCGACAAGCCTCTGGTTGGCTACCAGCGAGACAATGACAAGGCGTCAACTAGATCTGGGGCGCTGGCCGATGCGTACCTCGAGAGCAGTGCGGTATGGGAAAGGTAGACACCAAGGCTGCTCGGCGCTTCGGCTGGTGCATTAGCTGTAGGGTAAGCGGGGCATTATAAAAAATCCTTTAATGCGACGGCACCTATTCGAGCGTGCTTTAACTTGTCGATCAGATAGACAAGTGATCTTTTGAATTGCCCAGTTCGAAGCAGGCATATGGATCGGCGTCGATCTCGGCGATGACATCTTCAATTGATCGCACAGCCGGCAATGGCTCATAACTGTGCCACTTCAAATCTCTGCGCTGCCAATACAACTGCCAAACGCCGCGTGTTCTGACAAACGTCGCTTTCGCGATATGAATTTCATGCGTTTTGCCGTTGCCTTGCCAAACGGGGCGAATCCCAAAAAATTCTATGCTATGCCCGGCAATCCTGAAATCAAGATCAACTTCTTTTCGAATGTGCGCGGGCGGACGGCGCTTTGCGACGAAGGCTCCGACAGCGATTTCAATTTTCTTTCCAAGCCATTTCACGGGTCGCTACCGACTTCGCGCGCCCTGCCCGATATACGCGGAGAAAGGATCGAAACTGGTGTCCGAACTCTTCCCTACTTTCCGAGGGGGTTCAATTTCAGCAAACACCCGGTTCGCCTGCCACTACTGCAGGCGAATTGCGGTGTCAAAGACCCACGTACGACGAATCTCAATCACGTCGTACTGGCGGGCCAATGCTGGCGGAAAGGCGCCATATGGTGCATAGTTGGTCACGACTTTTCGGATGGCCTCGTCAATCGCGCTGACACCGCTGGACACCACGAAAGTCACTTTCTCCACCGATCCGTCGGCGCGGACCGCCACTGTGACCATTGGCGACACGTGGCGCTGCTTCACCACTTCGCGCAACGTATCGAACGCCATGTTCAATTCAAACTTCTTACTCATGTTTTCCGCGTACCGAACCAGGTCGGCGTTCGGGTCGGCACGCCCAAAGAGCCAGCCGCGGCGCAGGCCGCTGGTTGTGGGTAAGAATGAACGCGAAGGATTCTTCGCCGCTTCGCGCTGGGCCGCTTCTTCTTTGAGCTGCCGGCCGATTGCACGCAGGCGCTCATCGCGTTCTTCTTCCTGTTTGGCCTTCTCGCGTTGCGCCAGTTCCCGCTTTTGCTGTTCCTGGCGCACCGCCTCCTGTTTCGCGCTCTCCTGTCGGGCCGCCTCTTGCCTGATGGCGTCCTGGCGCGCGGCCTCCGATTGCTGTGCCTGGCGCGCCGCTTCCAGCTGGACCTGCTTGGCTTGCTCCTGGCGCAGTGCTTCCTGGCGGGCGGCTTCGAGTCGGGACTTCTCTGCACGTTGAATTTCCTGACGGGTGAGTTCTTGCCGCGCCAGTTCATCCTGCATCGCGCCCTCGCGGCGCAGGTCTTCTTGATGTGCCTGTGCCTGTCGCTCTGCTTCCTTGCGCGCAGTTTCGAGCTTGGCTGCTTGTTGGGCGCGGAGTGTATCCCGCAGCCGCTGCTCCTGTTGGTCTGCTTCTAGTTGTGCTTGGCGCAGTTGCTCCTGGCGCAGCGCATCCCTGCGGGAGGCCTCCTGACGCGTGGCTTCGGCGCGCTCCCGTGCCTGCAGGACGAGTGCCTCGCGCGCCGCATCGATTTGGGCGGATTCAGCTCGGATAGCTTGTTCGGCCCGAAGCGCTTCGAGGCGCAGCTGTTCTTCCCGCGTCGCTTCGAGTTGCGCTTCAGCGATCATTTCGGACTGTCGCAGCTTTTCTGCAGTCTCTTTTTCCTGCTCAAGCCGGGCCTGTTCGTAGGCAGGTATCTGCGCGGCCGGGTCGATTGGTTTGGGAGTCGTGTTGACGGACTTAGGAACCAGAACCGATGGTGCGGCCGGGGCCGTTGGCAGCGGAATGTCAGGCCGCTTCGCGGCCATCATCACAGGCTCGGGTGGCAGGGCCGATGCCGTATCTGGCGGTGCATCAGCAGGTGACAAGGAGGCAGTCGTCACGACGGCTTTCGGTGCACGAGTCTCAATCGATGCAGCGGCAACTGCAGGGGAAGAGGCTTGTCCGGGTACGGCTGGCAGTTGCACTGTGGCGGCTACAGGGGCTGATCGTTCATTGTGGAGCAGCAGGACCTGCAGATCTGTGGCGGCAAGCCGGCGTTCTTGCCAGGGGAACTTCAGGGCAGGAAGGCCGAACGAGTGGCCGCCGAGGGTGATACTTAACAAGACAGCATGCGCAAGCATGGAGAACAACACAGCAGTGCTTAGGCGCCATTGATCGTGCTGGCTGAGTAATGCGGCTCTCAAATCTGATCCCCGGGGCAAAGCATCATCTTGGATAGGATGTGGTCTTGTTTGAACTTGGCGCTGCCTTTACTGTTGAGTAAAGACTATCACATAGCGAGGGGCAAATCGATCGCAGTGTTGTGGGAAGTGGGAAATTTTAGGGGTGATGAGGGCGACAGTTCCTCCAATACTAGAAAGCGGCGCAGGTGACAACATTGGTGTCAGAGGGTCATTTTGCACGCAAATGAACCCGCTCCGCAGCGTAATCCCACGGCAAAACAAGGACTTCCAAGCCAACGCTTGCGCGCATCTCGATTGACCGAAGCGCGCGGAAGGCGCGGGAATAATTGACCCAAGTACCGCTGAAAACACTTACCCCGTGATACCAACTGCACATGAAGAGAACCGCAAGTTCACGCGCCAACGCATCGCACACCATCGTCACGCGATCATCAATCGCAGCTATCGGCTTATCGAAGACGGCCGCCATACCGACCTCATCGTCGCCAGTGCCATCGCCAGTGCCATCAATGGCGGCACCATGCCTTTATCTCGCCAGCGAAGTTCGTGCGCAAATCACAATGACTATCGTGACGCCGAATCGATCCATATATATGCTTAGGCGCTGGGTCGTGTTCGTGCTATGGTCAGTGGCTGCCCCGACTTTGTCTGTTCCAGTCCGCAGCAATGCACTTACTGAGACGGAGGCTATATGAAAGATTTCACTCGACCCGACGAAGCCATGGCCCTGGCCGTCGATGCGGCAATCGAAATGGAGGCATCTTCCGGATGTGTACTCGCTTGGCAGTACCTGCAAGTGCATGCCGTGCCACAATATGTGGCAATCAGGGTACTCTCCCAAAATGGCCCGCGGCGTGCGTTGAATTCAAATGACCAGAATATATTACTGGATCGACGCTCAGCCAAGCACGCGCCAATTCCCGAGTTTGCGACAGCATTGGATGTTGCAGGGTTCGGAGCCATCCTGCAGTTCCCTGTATCCAGGACAAACCACAAGCTCTCCGAAACGATTGATCGGGCTATTGAGATGATGGGGATCCACAGTCGGTTCTACGCTGAAGCGCTTCTACGAATACATGCCGTCAAAACACCTGTCATCATGCGGGTCCTCTTCGACGTGGCACGCCGGCGAAGCATTGCATTGCCTAGCACTTCTCTAGCTCCGGTACGTCGCATTCGAGCTTTGCATTCAAGCTGAGGCGGACTCCCAGTGACCTGCTAGGAAATGTGTAGCCAGCCGCTTGGTTAGTCTTCATGTTATTTTTGCACATGGAGGCTAGATGAAGAAACGATTCACCGAAGAACAGATCATTGGAATTTTGCGCCAGGCCGATGCC
>Ga0102591_1001082_pt1 | contig 40905 bp, 28 predicted proteins | sample AraplaCol_mCL_r2_2_FD_76860 | JGI IMG/M metagenome (GOLD analysis project Ga0102591, IMG submission 76860) | Arabidopsis root microbial communities from North Carolina, USA - plate scrape MF_Col_mCL_r2 (SPADES assembly) (version 2) | ecosystem: Host-associated > Plants > Roots > Endosphere...
GTCGGCCCCGACCCTGCACGTGACCCTGACCGCCACGGGCCTGGACATCGACATCACCGGCGTCGAGGCCAAGAGCGGCGGCCTGTCGGCCGACGCCCGGGTGCGCGCGGCGATGATCGCCGGCGAGAACGACTTCGCCCGGGTCACCATGGCCGGCGAGATGATCTACATGGCCCGCCAACCGATGGTGAAACTGGGCCCGGCCATCGTGTCGCTGCCGGCCGGAAGTTTCCTCCAAGCCGTGCCGCAGGCTGAGAAGGCCATGGTCGAGTTCGCGGTCGAAGCGGCCCAGGGCGCGTCAAGGATTGTCGACCTGTTCAGCGGCGTGGGCACCTTCACCTTCCGCCTGGCCGAGATCGGCAGCGTCTACGCCGCCGACAGCTCCGCCCCCGCCATCGCCGCCCTGAAGGGCGCGCTGGGCACGGCCTCGGGCCTGAAGGCGATCACCGCCGAGGCGCGCGACCTGACCCGTCGGCCGGTGCTGTCGACCGAACTGAACAAGATCGACGTCGCCGTGCTCGACCCGCCTCGGGCCGGCGCCTACGAGCAGCATGTCGAGATCGCCAAGTCCAAGGTGGCGCGCGTGGTCGGGGTGTCGTGCAACCCGGCCACCTTCGCCCGCGACGCTAAAATCCTGATCGACGCCGGCTTCCGCCTGGAGCGGGTCTTGCCGGTGGACCAGTTCCTGTGGTCGCCCCATATTGAGCTGGTGGGAGTGTTCTCCCGCTAGGACGGCCGCCTTCTCGAGAGAGAAGGGGCGTCTGGAGATGGCCATGGACGAGCGATCGGGCAAGGCGGGCGAATCTAGGGAGGCGACCCCCAAAGGCCGGGGCGCCTTCGCCCTCGACGGGGCCAGCCAGCGCGCCAAGGCGGCGGTCAAGGCCGCCTGGTGGACCGCCGCCGGCGGGGTCACCCGGGCCCTGGCTCGGCCCACCCAGGGCGAGGCCAAGGTCAAGTTCCAGCCCAAGGGCCCGCCGGTCTCGACCGACCGGCTGCGCAAGGCCTATCTGACCGCCTTCGATAAGGACGCCGCCGATGTCGCCGCCGGCCTCTATCCGCCGCTCGACGGCGGGGCCGGCAATCCGGCCGGTGCCTTCCGCGAAGCCTTGGACGTCATCGCCGACGCCCGGGCCGTCGACCAGCGCCGCCGCCGGGGCGACGGGGTCGAGGTGCGCGAGGCGCCGGAGAGCGAGGGTTATCCCAACTACTACCGGCAGAACTTCCACTACCAGTCCGGCGGGTGGTTCACCGACGCCAGCGCCCGACGCTACGAAGCCCAGGTCGAGGCGCTGTTTTCGGGCGCGGCCGGGGCGATGCGTCGCCGGGCCCTCTCGCTGCTGGCCCGCCACTGGCGCGGCAAGGACCAGCGCGGTCTGAAGCTGGTCGACCTGGCATGCGGTTCGGGCGCCTTTCTCAGCGACCTGAGCGCGGCCTTCCCGCGCGCCGCCATCGCGGGCCTGGACCTGTCGCGGGCCTATCTGGCAGCCGCCCGCAGTCGCTCGGGCCGGGGCGGGGTGCAGGCCAACGCCGAGGCCTTGCCGTTCGCCGACGCCAGCCTGGACGCGGTCACCTGCGTCTACCTGTTCCACGAACTGCCGCCGCGCGTGCGCCCGGTGGTGGCCGCCGAGATCGCCCGGGTGCTCAAGCCCGGCGGCGTGCTGGCCTTCGCCGATTCGGTGCAGCCGGCCGACGAGCCGCACCTGTCCCGGCTGCTGGAGGCCTTCCCGGCCTATTTCCACGAGCCCTATTATTCGACCTACGCCGAAACCGACCTGCCGGCCCTGTTCACCCAGGCGGGGCTAAGCGTGGCCGGAAGCGACCAGGCGTTCCTTACCAAGGCGCTGCTGCTGGAAAAGACCTGTTGAGCCACGCCATCATGGCCATTGCCTAGGCCGACCGGCTCCTGTATTCGAACCGACCTCTTCGCCGACGCTCCTTGTGTCGACCCGGATGGCCCGGTGGCGGAGTGGTGACGCAGCGGATTGCAAATCCGTGCACCCCGGTTCGATTCCGGGCCGGGCCTCCACCTTTTCCGATTAATTCAATCTCGGCTTCTTCAGCAGCGCGTTGCGGTCGACCGAGCGGATTTCGACCTCGAACACGTCCTCTTCGCGCTGGATGCGCAGCGCGACGGTGACGCCGGCCGGACCCTGGTCCCAGAGCGCGGTGTAGAACTCGGCCAGGTCGGAAACCTCGTCGCCGTTGACGGCCAGGATCAGGTCGCCGGCCCGCAGCTCGGCGCGTGCGGCGGGGCTGGCGGGCGAGACACCCACCAGGATGACGTGCGACTCGGTCTCCTGGGCGAAGACGCCCAGCCAGGGACGGGGCGGATGAGCGGGCTTGCCGCGCGCCAGGTCGTCCAGGATCGGCGGCAGCAACTCGGCGGGCACGAACATGTTCATGGGCTTGGCCACGCCGTCGCTGGACTGCCCCGACAGGCTGAGCGAGCCGACGCCGACCAGTTCGCCCTTGGGTCCGATAAGGGCCGCGCCGCTCCAGTGGGGATGCGCTGGCTCGGTGATGATCGCCTCTTCCAGCAGGTACTCCCAATAGCCGGCGAACGGCATGCGGGTCAGCACGCGCCCGGCGGCGGCGTGGGCGCGTCCGCCGGCCCCGGCGATGATCACCGGACTGCCGGGCTGCAGCACCTTGGACGTGCCCAGCCGCAGGGCGGGAAGGTCGAGAGGTTCCAGCGCCTGGACGAGGCCCAGTCCGGTCTGGCTGTCGATACCCAGCACGTGGGCGTGGACGCGTCGGCCGTCGTTCAGCGTCAGCATCACTTCACTGGCCTCGGTGATCAGATAGGCCATCGTCAGCACCAGACCGCCTTCGCTGATCACCACGCCGTTCCCCAGTCGCTCGGTCCCAAGGACGCGCGCCGTGAAGGCGTCGTTCGGAACCTTGGATTCCAGGGCCACTACCGAGGACAGCGCATGATCAAGGTCGAAGGCGTAGGCGCTCGCCGCGGGCCGCAGCCGCGCTTCCACCTCATGCCCCTGGAACGGTGAAGACAAATCGATCTCCTCTAGGAGACTCAAATCTGGGGCGTAGCGCGGCCCGAACAAGAGGGCGTCGAGAGGAGAGGCGTTCACGCCGCCAGGGCGGAGAGGTCGCTTGGGCGTTCCTGCCGACTGCGCCGCCAGCGGCTGGGCGGCTGACCCACCAGGGCGCCGAACGAGCGGCAGAAATGCGCCTGGTCGGAGAAACCGCAGGCCAGGGCGATATGGGCCAGGCTCTCGCGGGTGGAGAGCATGAGTTGTTTGGCCCGGATGATGCGCCGTTCGATGATGTAGCTCTTGGCCGACTGGCCGAAGCTCTCCTTGAAGGCGTGGGAAAAGTAGCTGGGGCTCAGGCGGACCGCCGCCGCCACGTCGCGAACCTGCAGGTTGCGGTCGCTGTTGCGGTCTATGAAGTCGCTGGCCGTGCGCACCTGCCAGGGCGCCAGCTTGCCGGTCTGCTGATCGCGGTTCAGGCGCTGGACCTCGGCTTCCAGCAGTTGGCTGGCGCGATGCATCAACTCTCGGGCGGCTTGAGGGTCGCGATCGAAGGCCCGCGCGGCCTCGGTGACCAGGCGCGCCAGCACCAGGGTCTGGTCACGCGGTAGGGTGGAGGTTTGGTTCGAGCTCGTGGAAGTCATGGTCAACTCGCCACCCATTTTCGCAAACCAATGTTGCTTGTTCCGGCCAGGTCCAGTTCCAGTTTGGCTAGCACTGTGACCGCTACCTACGCAATGGCACAGGAGGAAGCTTAGCTGTTGATTGATTTCGAAAGACCCTGTGATTTGGCGTGTACTGCCATTTTTTCTGTGGGCGCATGGAGAGCGTTGGTTTTGTCGAATTTCGACGCGAGTTGCGACTGCGAGTTTTTTGAACATTTGGTGACAATCTAGACGGCGGCGCGGCCGCTCGCCAACTTTGTGTTCTTGAAATGTTCCGGGCGCGAGCGCATGATGGATCCATGGTCGCTCCCGCCAATCTCCCCGGTCATCCTCCCCTGAGCGTGCGTGGGCGCGGGGCCAAGTCCAATCGCACCGGACGGTTCGAGTCCAACGTCAGCGAAGCCTTCGACGACGGATGGGGCGAAGAGGAAGAACCGGCGCAGATGGCCACGACGGTCCAGCCGATGAAATCGCGGACCATCATCGCCCGTAACGACAGTCCTGACATTGGCTTCGAGAGCTCGATCAATCCTTATCGCGGCTGCAGCCACGGCTGCATCTATTGCTACGCTCGGCCGGCCCACACCTATTTGGGGCATTCGGCGGGGCTGGATTTCGAGACGAAGATCTATTTCAAGCCCGAGGCTGGCAGGCTGCTCGAGCGCGAGCTCTCCAAGCCGAAATATGTCCCCAAGGTGATCCATATAGGCGGCGACACCGATCCCTATCAGCCGGATGAGCGAAGGCTGCGGGTGACCCGGACGGTGCTTGAAACCCTGGCGCGGTTTCGTCACCCGTTCACGATCATCACCAAGTCGAACCTGATCACCCGCGACCTGGATATCTTGGGACCGATGGGGCAGGCGGGGCTGGCTCGGGCGGCGGTGTCGATCACCAGCCTGGACCACCGGCTGTCGCGCAGCATGGAGCCCCGGGCCTCGACGCCCAAGCGCCGGATCGACGCCGTGCGCCAGCTGGTGGCGGCGGGCGTGCCGACCACGGTGATGTTCGCCCCTTCGATCCCGTCGTTGAACGATCACGAGATGGAAGGCGTGCTGGAAGCCGCCGCCGCCGCCGGCGCGACCACGGCGGGTTATGTGGCGGTGCGTTTGCCCCTGGAGATCAAGGACCTGTTTGAGGAATGGCTGGCGGCCGAGCATCCGGATCGCGCCCGGCGGGTGATGTCGCTGGTCCGCCAGATGCGTGGCGGCGCGGCCTACAGCTCCGAATGGGGCAAGCGGATGACGGGCGAAGGCCCGGTCGCCCAGGTGATGAGCCAGCGCTTCCAACTGGCGCGGGCGCGGTTCGGCCTCGACAACAAGCTGCCGGCCCTGGACCTGACCCAGTTCGCCGTGCCGGCCAAGGCGGGGGATCAGCTGTCGCTGTTCTGAGGCGTTGAGCCTTGACCTTCGTCGCGCCGCGCGGTGAAGCAGAGCCCATGATCACCGTCGTCCTGCCCACCCGGAACAGCGCCGCCCGCCTGGTTCACGTCCTGCCGCTGCTGGTGCCCGCGGCCGTCGACGGCCTGGTCAAGGCGGTGGTGTTCGCCGACGCCGACTCCACTGACGCGACGCTGGAGATCGCCGAGGACAGCGGCGCGAGGGTGGTTCAGGACTTGGGCGACGCGGGGGCGCGTCTGGCGGCGGGCTGTGGGGCGGCCAAGAGCCCTTGGGTGTTCGCGCTGGGCGAGGACCTGGTTCTGCCCGACGGCTGGCGCACGTCAGTGGAGGCGCACTTGGCGGGGGCCGGCGCGACCGGCAAGCCGGCCTTCATCGCCGCGCCGGGCCTGTTCGGACGTCCCCTGGCGGTGCTGGTCAGGCTGGACGCCATCGAGGCGGCCGGTGGCTTCAAGCCGGGCGGCGATCCGTTGAAGACGCTGCTGGCAAAGCTGAAGGCGAGGGCTTCGCGATTGAAGGCCTAAGTCGGACGGTCTTTAAGGACCTTTGCGGACGCTCAATATCACCGCTCATCCCCGCGAAAGCGGGATCCAAACGGCGGTAGGGGGATCCAGCGCTTTGCAGTTTCAGCCTCGGCTTGGATCCCCGCTTTCGCGGGGATGATCGGTATTGAGGCTGGCGTGCAATGAGCGACATCCACCCCTAGCCGACATTGCTCGGTCGGGCGGCCTTGACCGCCAAAGCCCTACTGGTCCAGCCTGAAATCAATCACCCGCGCGCCGCTGGCGACGGCGTCCAGGGTCTTGGTCTCGGCGCCCATCAGCTTGCGATAGGTCCAGTACGAGGCCATGACCTTCTCGACGTAGTTGCGGGTCTCCTGGGCCGGCAGGCTCTCGATCAGGAGCAGCGGGTCGCAGTCCGCGCCGCCCAGCTGTTCCTGGGTCTTGATCAGGGTGCCTGGGCCGCCATTGTAGGCCGCCACGGCGCGGAACAGGTCGGGGCTCTGGAGGCCCCGATCCATCAGCCAGGTGAAGTAGTCCTGGCCGACGCGCAGGTTGAAGCTGGGGTCCAGCAGAGGGGTGGTGTCGGCCAGCAGCTTGTCGTCGCCGGCCGCGCGGGCGGCGGCCACGGGCATCAGCTGCATCAGGCCGGTCGCTCCGGCGCCCGAGATCGCATAGGGGTCGAAGCGGCTTTCCTGGCGCACCAGGGCGTAGACCATGGCCTTGTCGATCGTGAAGCCGCCCTTGGGCTCCAGCGGCGGCAGGGGATAGTCCTCGCCGCCCACGCGCTTGACGGCGCGACCCGCGTTCAGCGGAGCCTTCTCGTTCAACGCCAGGGCCAGGTCGGTCCAGTCACCCCGGGCCTTGGGATCGTCGCTGGCCAGGGACAGGCCGGCGCGCAGCTCCTGGCCGGCCTCGGCCCAGCGGCCGATCTGGGCCAGGGCGGCGGCGCGACGGGCGCGGGGATCGGCCTTCAGCAGGCGGGCCAGCGACTCCACATCCGGGCCTTCGTAGCTGACCTTGGTCAGCAGCGCGGCGATCGGGTCGTCCTGGGCCAGCGCCTGGCCGGAGAGTGCGAGCTGGCGGGCGGCGATCATGCCGTAGAACGTGTTGGGCGCGCGGGCGGCGGCGCTGAGCAGGTCCTCGACGTCGCGACCCTGGCCGCCGGAGGCCGCAGAGCGCGCGGCCCAGAACGCGGCGGCCGAACGCAGCCATTCGTCCTGGTTCTCGTCGTGGGCGACCTGCTCGAAATAGGTCCGCGCCTGGGCGTAGGCCTGCAGGCGGTAAGCGGACAGGCCGGCGATCCAGGGTTCGCCGGCGACCTGGGCCAGGCTCAGGGCCTTCTTCACGTCGCCGGAGTAGTAGGCTTCGCGCGCGGCGCGGGCCTTGTCGGCCGGGGCGGGGCCCTTGGCGCCGGCCACGAACAGGGCGGGAACCTTCGGCGCGGCCACCCGGGCCGGCTTGCGCTTGACGGCCAGCGCGTAGATGCGCTCGGCGCCGGCCTGGTCGCCATAGGCCGCGAGCCAGTCGGTCAGCTCGTCGTAGCGGGCCGCGTAGGCGGTCGGGTGCATGATCTTGGCGAATTCCAGCCGCCCGCGAAGGCTGCGGTCGCGGGCGTTGGAGGCGGCGGCCTCGGCGGCGTCGAAATCGCCATGGTCGGCGGCCGCGAAGGCGGCGCGGTAGAAGCGGACGTCGGCCTCCGACAGCGGCTCAAGCGACGACGCATGGGCGCTAAGGGGCGTGCCGAGCGCGGCGGCGAGACAGATCACGAAGGCCGAAAGCACGGCCAGAGGGCGAGCAAGAAGCTGCAATGCGTTTCCGCGCCCTTGCCCCGAAGGGCTCCCCGACGCGTCCCGTGTCCAACTGGTCGTCCGAATCTCTAGTTGGGACGCTCCGGCCGATCAAGTCTTTCGCTGAGCGTCAGCATATCTGACCAGGCCTTCTTCTTGGCGTCCGGCTTCCGCAGCAGGAACGCCGGATGCAAGGTGGGCAAGGCCGGGAGCTCGGTTTGACCGTCGCTTGAGGTCCATTCGAACCACCGTCCGCGCAGCGACAATATGCCTTCCTCGCGCTTGAGCAGGCTCTTGGCCGACGCGCCGCCCACCAGCAGCAGGATCTTGGGCTGCACCAGCTGAATCGCCCGCTCCAGGAACGGCGCGCAGACGGCCTGCTCCTGCGGGGTGGGCGTGCGGTTGCCCGGCGGGCGCCAGAAGACGGTGTTGGTGATGAAGGTTCGGTCCAGCAGGCCGGCCGCCTTCAACATGCGGTCGAGAAGCTGGCCGGCGCGGCCGACGAACGGCGCGCCCTGTTGATCCTCGTCGGCGCCGGGGGCCTCGCCGATTACCATCAGCGGCGCGTCTGTCGGGCCGCGTGAGACGACGGCCTGGCGCGCGCCCTGGGTCTTGAGCGGGCAACCGTCGAAAGCGGCGATGGCTTCGGCCAGGGCGGGCAGGTCGGCGCAGGCGGCGGCCAGGGCCTGGGCCTTGGCCACGGCCGCGCCCAGATCGGGTCCGCGCCCGAAGGCGGGGGTGACGACCTGCGCCACCGGCGGCGGGGCGGGAGGCTCCTTGCGGGCGCGCAGCATCGCCGCGCCCTCCGCCAGGCGGTCGATCGGGTCGTCCGCATACGACGCCTCGACCCCCGCGTCCGCCCAGAAGGCGAGCAGGCTTTCCACGGCGCGCGGATCGACGGCAGGGCTCATGGCTTTCTCTTAGTACGAAGTTTCGAACCTCGCCACGCCGCGTCCGCGCTGCATCGCAGCAAAAAACATCTGTTTATTCTTGACCACCTTCGCGTCACCTCACGATAAGGTCCGACTCAAGCAGCAAGAACGCGGGCCGCGTGCGCCCGGGCGGGAGATCTCCATGAGCGAAGAGCTCGAACGCGAGTCGATGGAATACGACGTCGTCATCGTCGGCGGCGGACCGGCAGGCCTTTCGGCCGCCATCCGGCTCAAGCAACTGGCGGCCAAGGCCGGGACCGAGGTTTCGGTGGCGGTGCTGGAGAAGGGCTCCGAGGTCGGCGCCCACATCCTGTCGGGCGCGGTGATCGATCCCAAGGGGCTGGCCGAGCTGTTCCCCGACTGGAAGGAACGCGGCGCGCCGCTGGAGACTCCGGTCACCAAGGACGTCTTCCGCCTGCTGGGTCCGCAGGGCGACCTGGCCTTGCCGATGTTCGCCATGCCGCCGTTCATGCACAACCACGGTTGCTACATCGCCTCGCTGGGCAATGTCTCGCGTTGGCTGGCGACCCAGGCCGAAGAACTGGGCGTCGAGATCTATCCGGGCTTCGCGGCCTCGGACCTGGTCTGGAACGCCGACGGCTCGGTCAAGGGCGTGGTCGTGGGCGTCGTCGGCGTGGCCAAGGACGGCCACCACAAGCCCGACTACAACCCCGGCATGGAGCTGCACGGCAAGTACGTGTTCATCGCCGAAGGCGTGCGCGGCTCGCTGGCCAAGCAGCTGATCAACAAGTTCGACCTGTCGGCCGGCAAGTCGCCGCAGAAGTTCGGGATCGGCATCAAGGAACTGTGGCAGGTCCCGCCCGAAAAGCACCAGCCGGGCCTTGCCGAGCACACCACCGGCTGGCCTCTGGACAACAAGACCGGCGGCGGCAGCTTCATGTACCACTTCGGGGACAACTACGTGGCCATCGGCTACGTCGTGCACCTTAACTACAAGAACCCCTGGCTGTCGCCGTTCGACGAGTTCCAGCGCTTCAAGCACCACCCGGCGGTCAAGCCGCACCTGGAAGGCGGCAAGCGCATCGCCTACGGCGCGCGGGCCATCACCGAGGGCGGCTATCAATCCGTGCCGAAGCTGACCTTCCCGGGCGGCGTGCTGATCGGCTGCTCGGCCGGCTTCGTCAACGTGCCGCGCATCAAGGGCAGCCATAACGCGGTGAAGACCGGCATGCTGGCCGCCGAAGCCGCCTTCGAGGCCTTGGGCGCGGGCCGGGCCAGCGACGAGCTGACCGCCTATCAGGACCTCTACGAGAAGTCGTGGGTGGCCAAGGAGCTGAAGGTCGTCCGCAACGCCAAGCCGCTGCTGGGCAAGCTGGGCACCGCCCTGGGCGGTGCGGCCGGCATGTTCGACATGTGGTGCACGCACCTGCTGGGCGGCTTCTCGTTCTTCGGCACGCTCAAGCACGACAAGACCGACGCGGAGTCGACGGGCCTGGCCAAGGACTACAAGCCGCTGGTCTATCCCAAGCCCGACGGCGTGATCAGCTTCGACAAGCTGAGCTCGGTGTTCATCTCGGCCACCAACCACGAGGAAGATCAGCCGGCCCACCTGAAGCTGAAGGACCCGTCCGTTCCAATCCAGGTGAACCTGCCCAAGTACGGCGAACCGGCGCGGCTGTACTGCCCGGCCGGCGTGTACGAGGTGCTCTATAACGAGCAGGGCCAGGACCCGCGCTTCCAGATCAACGCCCAGAACTGCGTCCACTGCAAAACCTGCGACATCAAGGACCCGTCGCAGAACATCGTGTGGACCACGCCGGAAGGCGGCGGCGGGCCGAACTACCCGAATATGTAACAAGAGGGCCCATCGAGGCTCGGGGCGCGGTTCGAAATTTCGAGCCGCGCCTTTTTCTTGCGATACGCCCGGAAACCGATGAGGGTGCGGGCATGACGCGTACCAAGCTGCTCCTCGTTCTTCTCGCGGCCTCGACCCTGACCGCCTGCGCCGCCGCCGCGCCCGGGCCGGACCTGCGAGGTGAACTCACCATGGGATCGGGCTGGGGCACCAGCCGCTCGGCCTACGGCCAGTTCCTGGCGGGCCAAGCGGCCCTGCTGAACGGTTCGAACGCCCAGGCCGCGAGCTATTTCGACGAGGCCCGCCAGCTGGACGAGGACCCGGGTGTCCTGGCCGATCGGGCCTTCACCGCCGCCTTGTTGGCCGGCGACGTGCCGCGCGCGGCGGCCCTGGCGCCCCGCGGGATCGACGCCAACGAGCAGGTCCGTCGCCTGGGCGTCCTGACACGGGTAGTCGAGCTGCTGGGCAGCGGCAAGGCGCGCGACGCCCAGGAGCTCTTGAAGACCGACACCCTTGGCTTCCCGCACCGTCCCGCCGCCGTCCTGCTTGCGCCCTGGCTGGCCTCGGCCGCTGGCGACGGCGCCGGCGCGGTGGTCCGCCCGGAACTGCAGGGCGACCGGTTCGTGCAGTATTTCGGCCAGCTGAGCCAGGCGAGGCTCTACGAGCGAGCCAAGCGCTATGACGAGGCCGAGACCGACTACAAGGCGCTGATGGCGATCGAGAACGCCCGGGGCCTGTTCGTCGAGGATTACGGCGCGTTCCTGGAGCGTCGCAAGCGCCATGCCGACGCGGTGGCTTTGTACGACGCGGCTCTTTCGCGCGATCCGGACGATCAGGGCCTGCAGACGGCGCGGGCGCGCGCCGCCGCGCGCGGTCCCGCGCCGGCCCTGGCCACCGACAAGCAGGGCGCGGCCCATGTGCTGGTCGCCTGCGCCGCCAGCTTCGCCAGCGAACGCCAGAGCCAGTTCGGCCTGGCCTATCTGCGTCTGGCCCTGCGCCTGGATCCCAAGCGCGACGACGCCTGGCTGCTGGTCGGCGACCTGCTGGCCCAGGATGATGACCACGCTGGCGCGCGCGAGGCCTACGCCAAGGTCCCCGCGACCTCGCCCCGCTACGTCGCGGCGCAGGCCAAGCTGGCCTGGAGCTACCAGACCGCCGGCGAAAAGGAGCGGGCCATTGTCCTGGCTCAGCAGTCCGCCGCCGCCGCGCCCAAGAGCCGCGACGCCCAGATCACCTACGCCGACCTGCTGCGGGCCAACGAACGCTGGGCCGAGTCGGCCGCGGCCCTCGACCCGCTGATCACCGGCGAGGGCGACAAGCCCGATTGGCGTCTGCTCTACATGCGCGGCATCGCCCTGGAGCGGGCGGGACGCTGGGACGCCGCCGAGCGCGATCTGCTGACGGCGGTCAAACTGAACCCTGACGAGCCCGATCTGCTGAATTATCTCGGCTATTCGTGGATCGATCGCGGGGTGCGCTTGCCCGAGGCCATCGCCATGGTCCAGAAGGCCGTGGACGCGCGCCCGCAGTCAGGCGCGATGCTCGATTCCCTGGGCTGGGGCTACTACCGCCAGGGCGACTACAAGACCGCCGTGGCCAAGCTGGAGCAGGCCGTCGAGCTGGAGCCGGGCGACCCAGACGTCAACGGCCACCTGGGCGACGCCTATTGGCGCATCGGCCGCAAGGTCGAGGCCCGCTACCAGTGGCAGCGGGTGCTCAGCCTGGAGCCGGACGCCAAGCAGAAGGCCGAGGCTGAGGCCAAGCTGAAGGACGGTCTGGACGGTCCGCCGGCCAGGATCGCCTCCAGCCAATAGACGACTTTTAGACGCTTCCAGACGAATTCCCAGACGCTTCAAAGGCACGCCATGCGCCTCGACGCCTTCGCCCCGGCCAAGGTCAACCTATTCCTGCACGTCGGTGGACCCGACGCGCAGGGCTATCATCCGATCTCCAGCCTGATGCTGTTCGCCGACGTCGGCGACCGGGTGTCGGTGCAGGCCAGCGATACGCCCAGCTTCGAGGCCACCGGCCGGTTCGGTGGACAGGTGCCGCTGGATGACGGCAATCTGGTGGTGCGGGCGGCCAACGCCCTGCACGCCCGCCTGGGCGGGCCGGTCCCGCCGTTTCGCCTGATCCTCGACAAGGCGCTGCCGATCGCGGCCGGCCTGGGCGGCGGCTCCAGCGACGCGGGCGCGGCCCTGCGGCTGCTGCGGGAGGCCCTGGCGCCCGACCTGTCCGACGCCGACCTGGAAGCCGTGGCCGGAAGCCTGGGCGCCGACGGCCCGGCCTGCCTGTGGGGCGCGCCAGTGATGGCGCAGGGCAGGGGCGAGCATCTGTCGCCCGCACCGGCCCTGCCGGAGCTGCACGCTGTTCTGGTCAATCCCCTGGTCCCGTCGCCGACGGGCGCCGTCTATCGCGCCTATGACGCCGCCGTGCATCCCGACGGCGAGGCCTCGCCGCCGATGCTGGACGGGCTTTCGAGCGTGGAAGAGGTCTGCGCGTGGCTGGCTGGCTTCACCCGCAACGACCTGCAGGCTCCGGCCGTCGCTCTGGAGCCGCGCATCGGCCAGGTGCTGGACCTGCTGGCCGACGAGCCGGAGACCTTGCTGGCCCGCATGTCCGGCTCGGGCGCCACCTGCTTCGCCCTGTGCGCCGGCGACATCGAGGCCGAGGGGCTGGTCGAGCGCATCGAGCAGATGCGTCCGGACTGGTGGGTGAAGCGCTGCCGACTGGGCGGGCCGTTCTAGGGGCAAAAGAAAAGCGCGGAAGCCTAAAGCTTCCGCGCCCTCCCGATCCGAACCTTTGGACCGAACCTTCCTCAGCCTTAGCTGTGGTAGGCGCGTTCGCCGTGTTCGGAGATGTCCAAGCCTTCTTCCTCGGCTTCCGGCGAGGCGCGCAGGCCGATGACCAGCTTGATCACGTAGAAGACGATGGCCGAGGCGATGGCCGACCAGACGATGGTCAGGCAGACGCCCTTGGCCTGGGTGATCAGCTGAGCCAGGGGCTCGTAGGTGGCCAGCGCATCGCAGGTCGAGATGTCGCCGTCCTTGGCGCAGGTGGTGTAGTCGACGATGCCGGCGCCGCCCCAGGCGGGGTTGACCAGCAGGCCGGTGCCCAGGGCGCCGACGATGCCGCCGATGCCGTGGATGCCGAAGGCGTCCAGGCTGTCGTCATACTTCAGCGCGTTCTTCACGACCGAGCAGAAGAAGATGCAGATCGGCGAGACGACCAGACCCAGGATGACCGCGCCCATCGGACCGGCGAAGCCGGCGGCCGGGGTGATGGCCACCAGGCCGGCGACCACGCCCGAGGCCAGGCCCAGGGCCGACGGCTTCTTGCGGGTGACCCACTCGACCAGGATCCAGGACAGGCCGGCGGCGGCGGTGGCGACGAAGGTGTTGATCATCGCCAGCGAGGCGTAGCCGTTCGACTCCAGGTTGGAACCGGCGTTGAAGCCGAACCAGCCCACCCACAGCAGACCAGCGCCCACGAGGGTCAGGGTCAGGGAGTGCGGGGGCATCGGCTCCTTGGCGTAGCCTTGGCGCTTGCCCAGGATTAGGGCGCCGACCAGGGCGGCGATACCGGCATTGATGTGCACCACCGTGCCGCCGGCGAAGTCCAGAGCGCCCCAGGTCCAGATCTGGCCGGCCTTGACGGGCGCGGTCGGGTCCAGAGCGATGGCGTTCGGGCCTGGCCACCACCAAACCATGTGGGCCAGCGGGTAGTAGGACAGCAGCGGCCACAGCACGGCGAAGGCCACGATGGCGGCGAAGCGCATGCGCTCGACCAGCGAACCGACGACCAGGGCGGCGGTGATGGCCGCGAAGGTCGACTGGAACGAGATGAAGGTCAGTTCGGGGATCACGACGCCCGTCGAGAACGTCGCGGCGTTGCTGGCCGGCGTCACGTCCTTGAGGAACAGCCGTCCCAAGCCGCCGACGTACTTGTCCCAGCTGCCGCCGTCGGTGAAGGCGAAGCTGTAGCCCCACAGCACCCAGGCGACGATGCCGATGATGGCGACGGTCGAGACCTGCATCATCACCGACAGCATGTTCTTGGAGCGGACCAGGCCGCCGTAGAACAGGGCCAGGCCCGGCAGGATCATCAGCAGGACCAGGACGGTCGAGGTGAGCATCCAGGCGTTGTCGCCTTTGTCCTGCTTGTCTTCGATCGTGGGAGCAGCCGCGGCGGGGGCCGGGGCGGCGGCGGCGGGCTCAGCGGCAGCCGGAGCGGCCTCGGCGGGCGCGGCGGCGGCCGGAGCTGGGGCCGCCGCGTCCTGCGCAAAGGCGACGGCGCCCAGCGGGGCCCCCGCCAAGGTCGCCGCGAGCATCAGCCCGGCCAGCGGTTTAAAGGTCAGTCTCATCGTTGGTATCCCCTGTTCCCCGACGGATTTAGAGAGCGGCCGGGCCGGTCTCGCCGGTCCGGATGCGTACGGCTTCCTCGACATTGAGGACGAAGATCTTGCCGTCGCCGATCTTGCCCGTGGCGGCGGCGGCCTTGACCGCCTCGATCGCCTTGGCGGCCGACGCGTCGTCGACCACGGCTTCCAGCTTCACCTTGGGCACGAAGTTCACTTGGTATTCCGCGCCGCGATAGATTTCGGTCTGGCCCTTCTGGCGGCCGTAGCCCTTGACCTCGGACACGGTCAGGCCTTCGACGCCCGCGGCGACGAGCGCCTCGCGGACCTCGTCGAGCTTGAAGGGTTTGACGATCGCTATGATCAGTTTCATCCGCCTTGCTCCGACCCGCCGACGCGGGCTCCCCTTGAATTGGCTGTAGAGCGCGTTGCTCACTTGCGCCGCGACCTGGACTCATCGAGTCCGCGTCGTTTCCCCGGCGCTGTTCACGCTATCGGTCGCGCTTCGGACATCACCGTCGCTGGGCGGGGATTTGGAGGGGAAAGGGGCGGGGCGCCTAAAAACCGTGCATTGAGGGTTTGGGGCGCTCGGAAAGGCGGCGTTTCGGTCTTCGAGGGACGGGCTGGCCCAGCTTGTCGCGAAGCGCATACAATCGCATTCAGGCGACGAAGCGTCGCGATCAGGAGTCTCCGCCGCCCATGCCGCCCCTTTTGCTGAAGATCGCGCCCTGGTGCCTGCTGATCGCCTCGAACGTCTTCATGACCTTCGCCTGGTACGGCCATTTGAAGAATCGCGCGACGACGATGCTGGTCGCCATCTTCACCAGCTGGCTCATCGCCTTGCCGGAATACTTGCTGGCCGTGCCCGCCAACCGTCTGGGCCATCAGGTCTATACGACCGCACAGCTGAAGACCGGCCAGGAAGCGATCACGCTCATCGTCTTCACGCTGTTCTCGGTCTTCTATCTGGGAGAGGCGATCAGCTGGAAGACGCTGTTGGGCTTCGGTTTCATCTTCGTTGGCGTGGCGATCGTGATGTTCTTCAAGTAGAGCGTTCACGAACCCGTGAACTTGGAACGGACTCAAGGTCTTGGGCGCTGATGTGGCTGTATTTCCGCAGATAAGGATCAGCCCCATGTTTGTGCGTATCGCTACCGCCACCGCCGCCCTGGCGCTGATGTCCGGCGTGGCCGTGGCTCAGTCGACGGCTCCGCAAGCCGGCGCTCCGATGAACCCGGACCCGACCGCCGCTGCGCCGGCGGAGTCGATGCCGGCCGATCCGGCCGCCACCACGACCACCCCGACCGACGCCACGACCGCCACCACCTCGGCGGCGACCGGCACGGCCACCGACACCGCCGGCCGCGTCTCGTCGATGCCGGCCGAGCAGCAGGCCACGCTGAAGGCAGGCGACGCCAACGTCACCTCCAACCCGCCGGTCGCCGACACCCCGGAAAACCGCAAGCTCTACGGCGCGCCCATGTCGAACGCCGGCAAGCGCACCGCCGCCAAGGGCAACTAAGCCCTTTCAGCGGTCCCAACTAAGCTTGAAGCACCAGTCGGCGGGCCCTATGGTCCGCCGACTTTTTTCTGGCCCCTATCCTGGGGAATGTTCGGACCCTGATGCCCGCCGCGAAAACTCAAGAAAAGCCGAGGTCTTTCCAGGACCTCATCCTGACGCTCCATGACTACTGGAGCGCCCAGGGCTGCGTGATCCTGCAGCCGCATGACGTCGAGGTGGGGGCGGGGACCCTGCACCCGGCCACCGTCCTGCGCGCGCTGGGCCCCAAGCCGTGGAACGCGGCCTATGTCCAGCCCTCGCGCCGTCCGGGCGATGGCCGCTACGGCGAGAACCCCAACCGCCTGCAGCACTATTACCAGTACCAGGTGATCCTGAAGCCGAACCCGCCGAACATGCAGGATCTGTACCTGGGTTCGTTGGAGGCCATCGGCCTGGATTTGCGCACCCACGACATCCGCTTCGTCGAGGACGACTGGGAAAACCCGACCGTCGGCGCCTGGGGCCTGGGCTGGGAAGTCTGGTGCGACGGCATGGAAGTGTCGCAGTACACCTACTTCCAGCAGGTGGGCGGCCTGGACGTTTCGCCGGTGGCGGGCGAGCTGACCTACGGCCTGGAGCGCCTGGCCATGTACGTGTTCGGCGTCGACAACGTCTATGACCTGCCGTTCAACGATCCGGACGCGCCGCTGGGTCACCTGACCTATGGCGACGTGTTCCTTGAGAACGAACGCCAGCAGTCGGAAGCCAACTTCCACGGCTTTGACGTCGCGGTGCTCAAGCGCCAGTTCGAGGATATGGAACAGCAGGTGCCGCTGATGCTGGCCCGCTCGTACCAGGGCAAATCCCTGGTGCTGCCCGCTTACGACATGGTCCTCAAGGCCAGCCACCTCTTCAACCTGATGAACGCCCGCGGCGCGATTGCCGTCGCCGAGCGCGCCAGCTACATCGGCCGCATCCGCGACCTCTGTAAGATGTGCGCCCAGAAGTGGGTCGAGCAGCAGGAAGCCGCGTAAAGTCATGCCCCAACTGCTTCTCGAACTGTTCTCCGAAGAGATTCCCGCCCGCATGCAGGCCGGCGCCGCACGCGACCTGGAGCGCATGGCGCGCGAGCACCTGGCCGCCGCCGGCTTCCTGCCCGAGGCCCTGAAGACCTTCGCCGGTCCGCGCCGCCTGACCCTCGTGGTCGAGGGGCTGCCGATCGCCCAGGCCGACCGCAAGGAAGAGCTGAAGGGTCCGCGCGTCGGCGCTCCGCCGCAGGCCATGGAAGGCTTCCTGCGCAAGGCGGGCCTGACCCAGGACCAGCTGGTCGAGCGCGACGGCGTGTACATGGCCTTCATCGAGAAGACCGGCCGCCCGACCACCGAGATCGTCGCCGAGATGGTGGAAGCCATCGTGCGCGGCTTCCCGTGGCCCAAGTCGATGACCTGGGGGGCGTCCAAGCTGCGCTGGGTGCGGCCGCTGAAACGCATCCTCTGCGTCTTCGACCGCGAGGTGGTGCCGTTCGCCATCGAGGGCATCGAGGCCGGCGACATCACCGAGGGCCACCGCTTCATGCGCGTGGGCTTCGGCTGGGGCGGCCAGCCGTTCAAGGTTCGCGACTTCGACGAATACGCCAAGGGCCTGCTCGAGCACTTCGTGGTTCTGGACGTCGAGGAGCGCAAGGCGCGCATCCTGGAAGGCTGCAAGACCTTGTGCTTCGCGCGGAACCTGGAGCTGGTCGAGGACATCGGTCTCTTGGAAGAAGTCGCCGGCCTGGCCGAATGGCCGACCCCGGTGCTGGGCGACATGGACCCGGCGTTCCTGGACCTGCCGGGCGAGGTGATCCGCACCTCGATGCGCACGCACCAGAAGTACTTCGCCGTGCGTAAGCCGGACGGCGAGGGCCTGGCCCCGCACTTCATCACCATCGCCAACGTCGAGTCGGCGGATGGCGGCGCCGTGATCGCCGCCGGCAACGCCAAGGTGCTGAGCTCGCGCCTGTCGGACGCCCGGTTCTTCTGGGACGAGGACATCAAGGTCGGCTTCGAGCCATGGCTGGAGAAGCTGAACGGCGTCACCTTCCACGCCAAGCTGGGGACGATGGCGGAGCGTGTGGATCGGATTATGGCGCTTGCGCGGCAAATCGCCGTGAAGCTTGGAGTAAACCCTGACGAGGCGGCGGAAGCTGCACGACTTGCGAAGGCAGATTTAGCTTCGCAGATGGTTGGAGAGTTCCCTGAGCTGCAGGGCCTGATGGGCGGATACTACGCTCGTGCTGCCGGGATGGACGATAAGACTGCAGATGCCGTTCGAGATCACTACAAGCCGCAAGGGCCGTCCGACGCAGTCCCCGTCGCGCCGTTGAGTGTAGCTGTTTCACTCGCGGACAAGCTAGACACCCTGGTCGGCTTCTTTGCCATCAACGAAAAGCCGACTGGTTCAAAAGATCCATTTGCTTTGCGCCGCGCTGCGCTAGGGGTGATCCGAACCGTGGTCGAGAATGGTGTTCGACTGTCGTTGAACGATGTCGCTCTATTCCAAGTCGGCTTGGTGTTCGAGCAAGCGAGTGAGCGCTATTCGCAAGAAAAATTCCAAGGAGCCCCTTCGAAAATCTTTGTTGATGGCGAGGAGGTCAACCTTCAGGGGGCTCTCCTTGAGCCTAGCGATACGCTGCGAGATATCGCTGCCTTTAGACCGAAGATGCTCACGGATTTCTTCGCCGACCGCCTGAAGGTCACCCTCAAGGACCAAGGCAAGCGTCACGACCTCGTCGACGCCGTGTTCGCCCTGGGCGACGACGACCTGGTGCGCATCGTCGCCCGGGTGGAGGCGCTGGACGGGTTCCTTAAGACCGACGACGGCAAGAACCTGCTGGCCGGCTACAAGCGCGCGTCCAACATCCTCAAGGCCGAGGAGAAGAAGGGCTGGAAGGGCGAGCGCGAGCGTGTCCTGCTCGACGACGCCTCCGCGCCGGAAGTCCAGCTGCACGACGCCCTGCGGATGGTCGAACCGGCCCTGAAGGCGGCCCTGGCCAAGGAAGACTTCACCGCCGCCATGCAGGAACTGGCCGGCCTGCGTGGTCCGGTCGACGCCTTCCTGGACGGCGTGTTCGTCAATTCCGAAGTCGCCGCTGAGCGCGACAACCGCCTCAAGACCTTGGCCGCCGTGCGCGACGCCATGGGCCAGGTGGCGGACTTCTCGCTGATCGCGGGGTAGGGGCGGCCCACTTCCTTTCGACCGTCATTCCCGCCCTTGTGGCGGGAACCCCTCTGTCCGCCGCAGGTGCGGGAGTGTGGCGCGCTGGCGCGCCAATGCGCCTCACGTGCCAGCTGAACCAGGGTTTCCCGCCACAAGGGCGGGAATGACGAGACTTGGGGAGGCGGTACCGGGTCTATCGCCACCTAAACCGCGAACACCTCGCTGTTGTCCATCCGCACGCTGCGGATGGCGCGGCAGGCGTGCTCGGCGGCGCGGTGGTGTTCGGGCTTGAAGCCCAGCAGCAGCGAACGCCGCCGCGCGCCCGACAGGTTCAGCGTCGCGCCGTGCAGCAGATCGGCGTCGAACACCAGGATGTCGCCGGCCTGGCCCGACAGGGTCAGCGCCAGGGTCTCGTCCGGCTCGCCCCGGTCGAGATGGCGCGACACGACGCGGGTGGCGCCGTTCTCGGGCCCGTAGTCATCCAGGAAGACCAGGGCGGCGACGGCGTTCACGCCCGCGCCATCGCGATGCAAGGGCTGGTGGCCGCCGTCCAGCAACGGCTCGCGCCCCTCGACTTGGCTCAGGAAGAACGGCCCTCCCAACATCCGGGCCGCCGCACCCAGCAAAGGCGGCAGACGACAGGTCCGCTGCACGACGGGATCCAGGTCGACCAGGGCGTGACGCCAGCCGGGCCCCCGCGGCACGGCCCACTGCTCCGGCGGTCCCACCCCGGCGTCGAAGGCGGCCCGCAGCGGTTCGCGCCAGGCCTCGGGCACGGCGCCGCGCAGCAGCAGATAGCCGTCGCGGTCGAGAGCGGCGGCTGGCGCGGCTTCCAACGGCGCGACCTTGGTGGGCGTGACGAGATCGCTCATGGCGGCCGAAGCCTAACCGTGACGGTTGCGCGACGCTACCCCAGCGCGAACCCCGGATAGCCCTGGGCCGCCACGGCGTCGCAGTGGATCTTATAGCCCTCGCCGACATAGGGCATGAACACCCGGGGCTTCCCCGGGATGTTGGCGCCCATGTACCAGGAGGCCGCGCGGGGGAAGAGGGTCTTGTCGGCCTCGTCGTTGACGTGGGCGACCCAGTCCTCCTGCGCTTCCGTCGTCGCCTCCAGCGTCGCGGCGTTAGTGGCGCGCACGTGGGCGATGGCGTCCATGATCCAGTCCACATGCTGCTCGGCGGCCGTCAGCACATTGGTCAGCACGGAGGGACTGCCGGGGCCGGTCACGGTGAAGAGGTTGGGGAAGCCCGCCACCGCCAGGCCTAGATAGGTCTTGGGTCCTTCGGCCCAGGCGTCCTTGAGCGGCAGGCCGTCGCGCCCGCGGATGTCCATGCGCAGCAGGGCGCCGGTCATGGCGTCGAAGCCCAGGGCGCTGACGATCACGTCGACGGCGTATTCCTTGTCGCTGGTGCGCACCCCCTTGGGCGTGATCGCCTCGATCGGCGTGTCGCGCAGATCGACCAGCTCGACATTGTCGCGGTTGAAGGCCTCGTACCAGCCGGTGTCGACGCAGGCCCGCTTGGTCATGAAGGGGAAGCTGCGCGGCGTCAGCTTCTCGGCCAGGACCGGGTCCTTGACCGTTTCGGCGATCTTGGCCCGCACGAAGTCGCCGGCCGCCTGATTGCAGCGCTCGTCGCGGGCGATGTTGGGGATCTGCACCGCCGAGATCAGGCCCCATCCGTTCCACAGCTGGGCGACCAGGGCGTTTAGCTCCTCGTCGGACGGAACATAGTCGATCGGCGGGATGGGCAGAGGCGGCTGGCCGCTGCGCAGCAGTTCCACATAGGCGGGAAAGTTCGCCCGGAAGCCTTCCACCTCCTCGTCGCTCAGCGGCGCGTTCTGGGCGGGCAGGCTATAGTTGGGCGTGCGCTGGAAGACGTAGACTTGGGCAGCCTGCTCGGCGATCAGCGGCGTGGACTGGACCGCCGATGAGCCCGTACCCAGCACCGCCACCCGCTTGCCGGTGAAGTCTACCGGTTCGTGCGGCCACAGGCCGGTGACATAGGTCTGGCCTTCGAAAGTATCGGCGCCGGGCAGGTCGAGGCCTCGTGGTGCCGACAGGCAGCCGGTGGCCATCACGCAGAAGCGGGCGGCGATCTCGTCGCCCCGGTCGGTGGTCACCCGCCAGAGGTTGGCGGCCTCGTCGAAGACCGCCGCGACCACGCGGGTCTCGAACAGGAAGGACGGCCGCAGGTCGAACCGGTCGGCCACGTGCTGGGCGTAGGCCAGGATCTCGGGCTGGGTGGCGTACTTCTCGCTCCACCGCCACTGCGCCTGGAGTTCGTCGGAGAAGGTGTAGGAATAGAGCAGGCTGGGGATGTCGCAGCGGGCGCCCGGATAGCGGTTCCACCACCAGGTGCCGCCGACGTCGCCGGCCGCCTCGATCCCCTGGACGCTCAGCCCGGCCTCGCGCAGCCGGTGGACCATGTAGAGGCCGCCGAAGCCGGCGCCCACGACCACGGCGTCGAGCGGCGCGTGGGGCGGGGTGTGAAGGGCTTCGCGAGCAGCCGGGCTCGCCCCCGGACGGGTCGTTGCTGGCGCCATGATTTCCTCCCCGGCCTTTTGTTTTCGCCCGCGAAGGCGACCGGTGAGTCCAGGCTAAGGAACTACCCTAGGGGCAGTCCATACCCGACTTTCGAGACTTAGCCACCGACCACGCGCAGGGTGGGGCGCTCGCCCCGGACGCGGTGCAGGGGCACGTCGAAGTGGAAGGTCGAGCCCTGGCCCGGCGTGGTGTCGACGCCGATCGCGCCGCCCATCAAGGCCACCAGATCGCGGCAGATGGCCAGCCCCAGGCCCGAGCCCTCGTGGGCGCGGGTCATCGAGCCGTCGACCTGGGAGAAGATCTTGAAGAGCCTCGGGCGGTGCTCCGGCGCAATGCCCGGGCCGGTGTCGCGCACCTCGAACCGGAGGCCCGTCGCCGAGGTCGCCACGTCGATCCGCACCGAGCCCTGACGGGTGAACTTCACGGCGTTGGCCACCAGGTTGCCCAGCACCTGGCGCAGGCGGATCGGATCGCCGATCCAGGCGCCCTCGCAGCCGGGGGCGAGCTCGAATGACAGGGCGATGCCCTTGTTGGCCGCCGCGCCGGAGAACAGGTCGCAGGTCGCCTCGACCAGGGCGGCCGGCTCGAACGGTTCGGCGCGCAAACGGACTCCGCCGCCTTCCAGCCTGGCCATGTCGAGGATGTCGTTCAGCAGGGTCAGCAGCGCCTCGCTCGAGCTGCGGATCACATCCAATCGGCCGCGCTGGCGCTCGGGAAGTTGGTCGGCCTGCATCACCTGGGTCATGCCCAACACGCCGTTCAGCGGGGTGCGGATCTCGTGGCTCATATTGGCCAGGAACTGGGTCTTGGCGGCGTTGGCCGCTTCGGCCTCCTCCTTGGCCGCGAACAGAGCCCTCTGGCTGCCGGCCAGCTTGTTCAGGGCGTCGGCGACGCGGAAGAACAGGACGATCGCCGCGAGCGTCAGGGCCGCGAAGCCGAACGCCAGCCAGGGCGCGGCGGTCTTAAGCAGAGACATGCCCGGATTGCGGGCCGGCCAGGTCAAAGACCCAATCGGGCGGCCGTTGATATCGATAAGCGGAACGCTGGAGACGCCCAAGGTGGTGTCGGCCGTGAGGACCAGGCCCTCGATGCCGAGGTCCTTTTCCAGGCCGCGGGTGTAGCTGGCCCCGATTCGCCGCGCCGTCACGACCACGGCGGGCGGGATGGGCCGGTTCAGCGTAGCCGTCCGGGAGGTCTCGGCGATCACGTCGGACGCTACCACCAGGTAGATCTCGTCGCCGGAATGGACCAATCCGCCGTCGGACGTCGCGCCTTCCAGACCGAAGCGTAGAGCCTCGTGCGCGGCGGACGCCTTGGCGGCGACCTTGGCTACCAGCGGGTTCGCATCGCGGGGCAGGGCGCCCAGGGCCGAGGGCGACACCCGCGCCCCGGCCAGCGAGCCGTAGATCACCTGGCCGTCACGCACGACGAAGGTCAGGTCGTGCCCGAAATATTCGTGGTAGTACTCGCCCAGATTGACGTCGGCCCAGGCGCGGTCGACGGGCGGGCCCATCGCTTCGACGGCGTCTTCCCACACGGTGGCCGAGGTCAGGTCGCGGGTCATGCGGCCCAGGTCGCGCTGGATCGTCCGCTGCACCAGCTCATGCTCGTCCTGGCTTTCCATGTGGTCCAGGGATCGGGCCGCGAACAGCATCAGGGCGATGCTGCCCAGCACCGAAACGGCCACAAGGACGATGCTGGCCCCGACGATCCAGTGGATCGATCTCAGGCCGCGCGCCAGGGAGGGGGGATTGAGCCACGCCATGCCGAAGGCATAGCGCACTTTTCAGCCGTCGGGCGGCTTGCGCGGCTCTTGGCCGCAGCGACCGTTCAGCTCGCCAGGCGCATGTCCTGGCGCTCGCCGCCGCCGATCTTGAAGCGGCCCACCAGCGAGACCAGCTGGGCCGTCTCGCCCTTCAGCGAATGGGTCGCGGCGGTGGCCTGTTCGACCATGGCGGCGTTCTGCTGCACCACCTGGTCCATGTGGTTGACGGCGGTGTTGACCTCGGCGAGGCCCGAGGCCTGTTCCTGGCTGGATGAACTGATCTGACGCACCAGGTCGTCGATGGCGGCCACGCGGCCGACGATGCGGTTCAGCGCCTCGCCGGTCTGGCCGACCAGGTCGACCCCCGCCTCGACCTGCTGGGTAGAGGTCGAGATCAGGGTCTTGATTTCCTTGGCCGCCTCGGCCGAGCGCTGGGCCAGGGCGCGGACTTCAGAAGCCACGACGGCGAAGCCCCGGCCGGCGTCACCGGCGCGGGCGGCCTCGACCCCGGCATTGAGCGCCAGCAGATTGGTCTGGAACGCGATTTCGTCGATCACCCCGATGATCTGGGTGATCTGGCGCGACGAGTCTTCGATGGCGCCCATGGCCGAGACGGCCTGGCCGACGACCTGGCCCGAGCGCTCGGCGTCGGTGCGGGCCGAGGCGACCTCGGTGGTGGCGCGCGTGGCGCCGTCGGCGGTCTGGCGCACGGTGGCGGCGATCTCGTCGAGGGCGGCGGCGGTTTCTTCCAGGCTGGCGGCCTGCTGCTCGGTGCGGCGCGACAGGTCGTTGGAGGCCTGGGCGATCTCCTGCGTGCCCGATCCGATCTGCGAGGCGACACCGGCGATCGTGCGGATGGCGTCCTCAAGGCCCGCGGCGGCGGCGTTGAAGTCGTTCTTCAAAGCGACGTAGTCGGTGGCGACCTGGGCGGCGATGCGAGTCGACAGGTCGCCGCCGGCCAGGCTGGCCAGGCCCTTGGCCATGACGTCGACGACGGCCTTCTGCTCGCGGCCGGCCAGTTCGAACGCCGCCTCCATGTCGCGCAGCTTGCGGTCCAGTTCCTGCTGGAAGCCGGCGGCCTCGGCCTCGAGCCGGGCGCGTTCGATGCCGGACTGGCGGAACACCTCGACGCTCTTGGCCATCTCGCCGATCTCGTCGGCGCGGCCCGCGCCCGAAACGGTGATGTCGTTCTGTCCGGCGGCCAGGCGGCGCATGTCGCTGGCCAGGTTCAGCACAGGGCGCACGATCGCGGCGCGCGAGATCACGATCAGGATGCCGGCGAAGACCATCCCGGCCAGGACGGCGATCGTCATCAGGATCTCGGAGAACCGGGCGACGCTCTTGGCGCGGACGGCGGCCGCGGTCGACGCCGCCTCGATTTTGTCGGACGCCTGGCTCATGGCGCCTTCCAGCGTCGTGAACTGCTCCATGAAGCCGGGCATGGCGGCGATGGCTTGGGTGGGGTCGGCCGCGGCCAGCTCGACCATCTGGCCGGCCGACTTGATGTAGGTGTCGAGCGGCGCCTTGAGCTCGGCCAGGGCGGCGCGGCTGGCGGGGTCAGTGGCCAGGGCGTCGTTGTCGGCGATCGCCTTGCGGAAGTTGGCGACGTGGGCGTCCAGGTCCTTGCGGACGTCCTCGATGGCGATGCCCGAGCCGGCGTCGCCGGCCAGCTGGCTCGACAGGACGTCGGCGCGCAGGGCGTCGTGCATCATGTCGGCCTCCATGTGGTTTCGCAGGACCGAGGAGGAAACGTTCGCGTCGCGAAGGGCATCGTCGAGCCGGGTGGTGGACCACAGGCCGGCGCCCGCGCTGGCCGTGCACAGCACCATGACGGCCGCGCCCGCGCCCATCACCTTGTGATTGATCGTCCGAAGCATTGCCGGTCCCCGCCTGTCTTCCGCGTGGATCAATGTCGGGCAACGAGGTTAATGGCGTCTTCGTCATTCGGGTCCATCGGACTAAATCCTGCGCCTGAGACAAAAGGCCGCGCCGCCGAAACTTTAAGAGGTGGTTCAAGACGTCTGGGTACTTGTCCCTGCGTTGACTGGGGCGATACCATGACTTTGTTCAATTCCATCTGTTCTTGCGCGGCATTCGCAATTGGTGTCGCCGTGAGCTCTGCGGCGCTGGCTCAAGCCCAGGCTGACGACGGCGCCTGGACCCACGAGGTCGTCTACAAGGCCGACGTCGCGGGAACCGTGCGGGGCGGGACCGCTCACGCCGGTCGTGCGCTGGACAATCTGGATGTGATCGTCGACGGCGACCTGGAAAAGCTGGTCGGCTGGCGTGGAGCCACGGTGCGCGGCCACCTTCTCAACAACAGCGGCGGCGCCCCTAACGACCTGGCCGGCACCCTGCAGGGCGTGGATAACATCGAGGTCGCGCGCCCCCGGGCCCGGCTTTACCAGCTCTGGATCCAGTCCCGCTTCGCCGGGGACAAGGGCTCGGTGTTGGCCGGGCTCTACGATCTGAACAGTGAGTTCTACTCGACCCAGGCCTCTGGCCTGTTGCTGGCGCCGTCGTTCGGTATCGGTTCGGAATTCGCCTCCACTGGTCCGAACGGTCCGTCGATCTTCCCGTCGACGGCCCTGGCCGTGCGGGCGAAGATCGAGGGCGAGAGGGGCGCCTACGTGCAGGCCGCGGCGCTCAACGCGCATGCCGGCACGGTCGGCGATCCCGACGGCCCCTCGACCAAGTTCGACAATGGCGCGCTGCTGATCGCCGAGGCCGGATTCGGCGACAGCTGGCGGGTGGCGGCCGGCGGCTGGTTCTACACCGAGCGCCAGCAGGACGTGCGTAACCTGGACGCCAACGGCGATCCGGCGCTGAGCAAGGCGCGGGGCGGCTATCTGCTGGCGGAGTATCCGCTCGTCGACGGTGGCGACGCGGGGCGCTCGATGCGCGCTTTCGCCCGCCTGGGCTTCTCGGACGGCGACACCACGCCGTTCAACTCAGGTTGGCAGGCCGGGGTGCTGGTGGAGCGGGTCTTCACCTCGCGGCCCGAAAGCGCCTTCTCGATCGGGCTGCAGCAGGGCGTGCTGTCGTCCAAGCAGCGGGCCAACACCCTGGACGCCGGCGTGACGCCCGCCGACGCCGAATCCGGGATCGAGATCACCTATTCCGACAAGGTCGCCCCGCGCGTGACCTTGCAGCCCGACCTTCAGGTAATCCGCCAAGCGGGAGGAGACCGGAACGCCAGGACGGTGGTCGTCGCGGCCCTGAGGCTGACGATCAATCTGTTTTAGGCTGCGGCATAGCTTGAGCTGTAGGCAGGGAAGAGCGTGGCTCAAGACTCACAGCGATGTTCCAGCGCAGTCATGAACGCGCAAATCTGACTTGGACAACGTTGTCATTGGAAGAATTTGCTGAAATTTCGGTTTAGTCTGCGAAGAGAAAACCGTCGGTGGACGGGTTCTTTGACAAGGTGCTACTGAACGCCCGGATATTGCAGTGCGGGATGGGCGTTAACGCTCATTGTCCCAGGCCAGGACGGCTCCAAAAGAGGGCCGCCGGCTTTTTCACTATCGCAGGGTGAACAAGAAATGCCGGTTGATACGCGGACCAAGACTCAATGGGTCTATTCGTTCGGGGGAGGCGGCGCTGACGGCGACGCCAAGATGAAGAACCTGCTGGGGGGGAAGGGGGCCAATCTCGCCGAGATGTCCGCCCTGGGCCTGCCGGTGCCGCCGGGCTTCACGGTGACCACCGAGGCCTGCGTCCACTACTACGCCAACGGCAAGCAGTACCCGACCGAACTGGCCGAGCAGGTCGGGGCGGGCCTGGCCAAGGTCGAGGGCCTGACTGGCAAGACCTTCGGCGACGTCGCCAACCCGCTGCTGGTCTCGGTGCGCTCGGGCGCCCGGGCCTCGATGCCGGGCATGATGGACACCGTCCTGAACCTGGGCCTCAACGACGAGACCGTCGAAGGCCTGGCCAAGCTGTCGGGCGACCGCCGCTTCGCCTATGACAGCTACCGCCGCTTCATCCAGATGTACTCGAACGTCGTGCTCGACCTGGAGCACCACATGTTCGAGGAGATCCTGGACGACCACAAGGATCGCCTGGACGTCCACGTCGACACCGGCCTGACGGCCGACGACTGGGCCGCGGTGATCAAGGACTACAAGGCCGCCGTGCGCGACGCCCTGGGCAAGCCCTTCCCCCAGGACGCCCAGGAACAGCTGTGGGGCGCGATCGGCGCGGTGTTCGCCAGCTGGATGAACGACCGGGCCAAGTTCTATCGCCGCATGCACGACATTCCCGAGGCCTGGGGCACCGCTGTGAACATCCAGTCGATGGTGTTCGGCAATATGGGCGAGACCTCGGCCACAGGCGTGGCCTTCACCCGCAACCCCTCGAACGGCGACGGCCGCCTGTACGGGGAGTTCCTGATCAACGCCCAGGGCGAGGACGTGGTGGCCGGCATCCGCACGCCCCAATCGCTGACCAAGGCCGCCCGCGAGGAGATGGGCGACAGCGCTCCCTCGATGGAAGAGGCGATGCCGGAGGTGTTCGGCCAGTTCAAGACCGTGGTCGAGACGCTGGAGCGGCACTACCGCGACATGCAGGACATCGAGTTCACGGTCGAGCAGGGCAAGCTCTACATGCTGCAGACCCGCAGCGGTAAGCGCACGGCCAAGGCGGCCCTGAAGATCGCCGTCGACATGGCCGCCGAGGGGGTGATCACCCGCGAGGAGGCCATCGGCCGCGTCGAGCCTGCCTCGCTGGACCAGCTGCTGCACCCGACCATCGACCCGACCGCCCATCGCGAACTGATCGCCAAGGGCCTGCCGGCGTCGCCCGGCGCGGCCACCGGCAAGATCGTCTTCGACAGCGACGCCGCCGAGAAGGCCGCCGCCGCTGGCGAGGCCGTGATCCTGGTGCGCGAGGAGACCTCGCCGGAAGACATCCACGGCATGCACGCCGCGCGGGGCATCATCACGGCTCGGGGCGGCATGACCAGCCACGCCGCCGTCGTGGCGCGCGGCATGGGCCGCGCCTGCGTCAGCGGCGCCGGCGACGTGGCCATCTTCCCCAAGGAAGGCCTGTTCCGGGTGCGCGGCCGTGATTTCAAGGCAGGCGAGACCATCACCATCGACGGCTCGACCGGCGAGATCCTCAATGGTTCGCCCAAGATGATCGAGCCCGAGCTGACCGGCGACTTCGCCACCCTGATGGAATGGGCCGACGCCGCGCGCCGCATGAAGGTGCGCGCCAACGCCGAGACCCCGCTGGACGCCAAGACCGCTCGCCAGTTCGGGGCGGAAGGCATCGGCCTGTGCCGGACCGAGCACATGTTCTTCGATGAGACCCGGATCGCCGCCGTGCGCGAGATGATCCTGGCCGACGACGAGGCCGGCCGTCGCGCCGCCCTGGCCAAGATCGCGCCCTTCCAGAAGGCGGACTTCGTCGAGCTGTTCACGATCATGGAGGGCCTGCCGGTCACCATCCGCCTGCTGGATCCGCCGTTGCACGAATTCCTTCCGCACACGGAAGAGGATGTCGTGGCCGTCGCTCAGGCGACCGGTCTGGACGCGGCCAAGCTGATGCGCCGGGCCAAGGAGCTGCACGAGACCAACCCGATGCTGGGCCACCGCGGTTGCCGCCTGGGCGTGTCGTATCCCGAGATCTACGAGATGCAGGTCCGCGCCATCATCGAGGCCGCCTGCGAGATCGCCAAGTCGGGCAAGGCCGCGCCCGTTCCAGAGATCATGCACCCGCTGGTCACCAAGGGCGAGGAGATGAAGTATCTGCGCGACCTGACCGACCGCACCGCCAAGGCGGTGCTGGAAGAGCAGGGCGTGGATATTCAGTACACGGTCGGAACCATGGTCGAGTTGCCGCGCGCCGCCCTGCGGGCCGGCGACCTTGCGGGCAACGCCGAGTTCTTCAGCTTCGGCACCAACGACCTGACCCAAACCACGTTCGGCATCAGTCGCGACGACGCCGGCAAGTTCCTGGGCGCCTATATCGACAAGGGTATCTTCGACAAGGATCCCTTCGTCAGTCTCGACCAGGACGGCGTCGGCGACCTGATCCGCATCGCCGCCGAGCGCGGCCGGGCGGCGCGTCCGGGCGTCAAGCTGGGCATCTGCGGCGAGCACGGCGGCGACCCCGCCTCAATCAGCTTCTGCGAGAGCGTGGGCCTGGACTACGTGTCCTGCTCGCCCTATCGCGTGCCGATCGCCCGCCTGGCGGCGGCTCAGGCGGCGCTGGCCAACAAGTAGCGATCGCGACGGATCGAAAGGAAAGGGCCGCACGATGCAGATCGTGCGGCCCTTTTCGTGACTGGCGGCTACTGGGCCTTCTCGCTCCAAAGATCCAGGTCATCCTCGCGGCCGATCAGGGCCAGGCCCGAGGCGATGGACTCGAACTCGCCGCCGCTCTCGATCTTGGCCGCCCCGAACCGGCGCAGGAAGATGTCGCGCACGGCTGGCACGAACGAGCTGCCGCCGGTCAGGAAGACACGGTCCACGCCCTCGGGACCCAGGCCCGAACGGTCGAGCGCCTGATCGACGGCGGTCTCGATGGCCTTCAGCTCAGGGGCGATCCAGCCCTCGAACTCGGCGCGCTCCACGGACTTTTCGATCAGCACCGAACCGGCCTCGAAACGGAACGTCGCCTCGTCCTGGCTCGAAAGAGCCTCCTTCAGCGCCGACACCGAGCGGTAGAGGGCATAGCCGTGATTGTCGTCCAGAACTTCGATCAGGCGGGCGATCTTCTCCGGCTCCATCGCCGTGCGTTCCAGGGCGCGGATGTCACGCATGTCCTTGGAGGCGCGCAGCAGGGCCAGCTGATCCCAGCGAGCGAAGGCGGTGTAGTAGCGCTGCGGGATCGGCAGTCGGTTGTCGAACGCCTTGTAGAGGCTGCCCTTGCCCAATTCCGGCGACACCAGCTGGTCGATGATCCGATAGTCGAAGGCGTCGCCGGCCACGCCCACGCCCGAGCGGGCCAGGGCGGTGGACCGCAGCTTGCCGTCTTCACGCTCGAACCGGACGACCGAGAAGTCGCTGGTGCCGCCGCCGAAGTCGGCGACCAGCACGGTGGCGTCCTGCTTCAGCTGGCGGGCGAAGAAGAACGCCGCGCCGACGGGCTCGTAGGCATAGCGGATGTCGGTGAAGCCCAGGCGCTTGAAGCCGGCCTCGTAGCGAGCCAGGGCCAGGGTCTCGTCGGGATTGCCGCCGGCGAAGGTGACGGGCCGGCCGACGATGACCCGCGGGGGCAGGGTCTCCATGGCCGCGCCGCCGTGGCTTTTCAGCTTCAGCAGGAAGTCCGACAGCAGGTCCTCGAACAGGTAGCGCTTGTTGAGGATCTTGGTCTCGGTGAAGGCGGCGCTGGCGGCGAAGGTCTTGAACGACTGGATGAAGCGGGTCTCCAGCGGGTCCTCGACATAGGCCTCGATCGCCCAGGGACCGGCCTCGGTCACGAGTTCGTTGGGACGCCCGCCCGCGCCCATGATGGCGTGAAAGCTCAGCGCCGAGCGGAAGGCGAAAATGTCGCCGCCGGCCGTCGGGAACTTCACCAGCGTGGCGGGACCATCGCCATGGGTCATCGAAACCACGGTGTTGGTCGTGCCGAAATCGATGCCGATCGTCGCTTGGGGGGACGTCATGGGAGAGCCTGGGCGGGAGGAGGGCAGGGTTCCTAACGCCCCAGGCGCTGGCGTCAAGCGCGAGCGGTATCACGAGAGACAAGGCGAGGATGTCGGGCGAAGGCGGATCCCTGTAGATGCGTCGTGCCACCGCTTGCCGGTGAAGGGTTGCTTCCTCCCGCGTTAACCCGGCTTTCACGCCGCCGGGCAAGACTCCCCGCAAACGTGAGATGGGCCGCGCGGATTTCCGCGTTTTCAAGGCCTGACGGGGGAAGCCATGGGTCTCGACGACCTCAAAATCTCGACCAAGGTCCTGCTGCCCGCCGCCATCCTGGCCGTCGCCGTCTTGGGCTGTACCGGCATGGGCGTGTGGCAGCAGAAGAGCCTGCAGGACGCCACGGGCACGCTGGTCGAACACCGCGCGCCGGCCGAGGTTCAATCCGCGCGATTCAGCCGTCGCCTCAGCATGATGGGCCACGCGGCTCACCGCGTGGTGACCTATGACGGCGCTTCGGAAGCCGCCCAGTCGGCCTCCAAGGAGCTGGACAAGGTCTATGCCGAAGGCAAGGACAGCCTGGACAAGATGGTCAAGTTCGACCCGACCATCGCCCCTGTCGCCGACGGCTTCCGGCAGCGTATCGAAGCGCTCTACGCCGACGGTCGCGCCGCCGCCGATCTTGGGCTGGCCAATGATGACACCGGTGCCATCGCGCGCCTCGCCGCGCTCGATCCGGCCATCGAAAGCCTGTCGAAGGACGCCAAGGCCTGGGGCGACGGCTACCACGTCGAAACCGACGCCCTGGTGGCGACCGCCAACAAAAAGGCCAACCAGGGCGCTTTGACGACCATGGTGCTGGGTCTGGTCGCCGCGATCGGCGGCATGGCGCTGGCCCTGTGGATCGGCTCGCGGAAGATTTCGCGCCCGCTGGCATCGCTGTCGCGGACCATGACGACACTGGCTCAGGGTCAGGTCGACGTTGATGTGGCCGGCGCGGCCCGCAAGGACGAGGTCGGGCTGATGGCCCGCGCTGTCCAGGTGTTCAAGGACAACGCCGTGGCCCTGCGCACGTCCGAAGCTGAGCAGCAGCGGATCAGCGCCGCCAGCGAGGCCGAGCGCCGTCGTAACGAGGCGGCTAGCCAGGGCGCGGCCCAGGACCAGGCCTTTGTCATGGAGCGCATCGCTGCGGGTCTGTCTCGCCTGTCGCGGGGCGACCTGACCGTCCGCGTCGTCGACCAATTCCCCGAGGGGTATGGCCAGTTGCGCACCGACTTCAACGGCGCCATGGAGCACCTGGACCAGGCCATGGGCCAGATCCTGACGGCCGTGGGCGGCATCGGCCGCAGCTCGGACGAGATCACCGCCGCCGCCGACAACACCGCTCGCCGCAGCGAGCAGCAGGCCGCCAGCCTGGAAGAGACCGCCGCCGCCCTGGACGAGATCACCGCCACGGTGCGCCGCGCCTCGCAGGGCGCCAACGACGCGGCCCGCGTGGTCGGCTCGACCCGCGAGGACGCCGAGCGTTCGGGCGAGGTCGTGCGCGACGCCGTCGCGGCCATGACCGGCATCGAGCAGTCCTCCCAGCAGATCGGCCAGATCATCGGCGTGATCGACGAGATCGCCTTCCAGACCAACCTTCTGGCCCTGAATGCCGGCGTCGAAGCCGCGCGGGCCGGCGACGCCGGTCGCGGCTTCGCGGTGGTGGCCCAGGAAGTGCGGGCTCTCGCCCAGCGTTCCGCCGAAGCCGCCAAGGAGATCAAGACCCTGATCTCGACCTCGGCGAGCCAGGTCGGCCAGGGCGTCAAACTTGTCGGCCAGACCGGCGAGGCCCTGGAGGGCATTGTGTTCAAGGTCGGCGAGATCGACGCCCTGGTGAAGGAACTGGCCGCTTCGGCCGGCGAGCAGGCCACCGGGCTCCACGAGGTCAACACCGCCGTCAACCAGATGGACCAGGGCGTGCAGCAGAACGCCGCCATGATCGAGCAGGCCACGGCGGTGAGCCACGCCCTCAAGACCGAAATTGGCGGCTTGGTGCAGATGATGAGCCGCTTCCAGGTCAGCGGCGGCTACGGCGCCTCGGCCGAACCCATGCGTCGGGCGGGTTAATCCAGCGGCGGCCCGAGCGCCGCCGCATTGACTTCCCGGCCCGGGTCCTGTCGATACGCCGCTCAACAGAGAGGGCGGTCGCCTTGGAAGACTTCGACGTCGTGGTGCTGGGCGCCGGCGCGGCCGGGATGATGTGCGCCATCGAGGCGGGCAAGCGCGGCCGCAAGGTGCTGGTCGTCGACCACGCCAAGGCTCCGGGCGAGAAGATCCGCATCAGCGGCGGCGGGCGCTGCAACTTCACCAACGTCAACACGGCGCCGGCCAACTTCCTGTCAGCCAATCCGAAGTTCTGCGTCTCGGCCCTGCGCCGCTATCGGCCCAGTGATTTTATCGCCCTGGTCCAGAAGTACGGCATCGCCTTCCACGAGAAGACCCTGGGCCAGCTGTTCTGCGACGGCAGCGCCAAGCAGGTCATCGAGATGCTGCTGACCGAGATGGACAAGGCCGGCGTCACGCTGCGCCTGGAGACCGAGGTCAAGGCGGTGGCCAAGGACGGCGAGGGCTGGCGGGTCAGCTTCGCCCACGGTCCGGTCTCGTGCCGTTCCCTCGTCGTCGCCACCGGAGGCAAGTCGATCCCCAAGATGGGGGCAACGGGCCTGGGCTACGAGATCGCCCAGCAGTTCGGTCTGGCCATCATCGAGACCCGTCCGGCCCTGGTGCCTTTGACCTTCGAGGTGAAGACCCTTGAACGCCTGGCGCCGCTGTCGGGCGTGGCGCTGGACGCGGTGGTCTCCAGCGGCAAGACCAAGTTCGCCGAGGCGATGCTGTTCACCCACCGGGGACTGTCGGGCCCGTCAATCCTGCAGATCTCGTCCTACTGGCGCGAGGGCGGCGAGATTAGCGTCGACATGGCGCCGGGAACCGACGTGTTTGCGGTGCTGAAGACCGCCCGCACCGCCACGCCCAAGCGGGCCCTACAGACGGTGTTGGGCGAGCTTCTGCCCAAGCGCCTGGCCCAGCTGATCGCCGAGGACGCCGATGCGGCGGCGGTGAACATGGCCGACCTGTCAGACGTGCGCCTGCGCGCCGTGGCCGCGACGGTCAACGCCTGGACTTTCAAGCCGGTGGGGTCCGAAGGCTATCGGACGGCCGAAGTGACCCTGGGCGGGGTCGACACCGACGGACTGGACTCGCGGTCGATGGAGGCCAAGGCGGTCCCGGGCCTGTACTTCATCGGCGAGGTCGTGGACGTCACCGGCTGGCTGGGCGGGTATAATTTCCAGTGGGCCTGGGCGTCGGGTTGGTGCGCGGGGCAGGCGGTTTAGGAACCTGCTCCCTTCCCCCTTGATGGGGGAAGGGCCGGGGTTGGGGGTGAGTGCTGAGCGGGCCAAGTCAGGCTGATCGTCGCAGTCACCCCCATCCGACCCCTTCGGGGCCACCTTCCCCCATCAAGGGGGAAGGATTTGAGTTCTACTTCTTTTTGAACGGCGCCTTGCCGCCTGGCTTCTTGCCGAAGGCGGGCTTGGGGCCGCCGAACGCCGGCTTGTCGCCGAACGAATCCTTGGCCTTGAAGGGCTTGGGACCCTTGAACGGCTTGGCCGGGCCGTCGGCGGCGTTGGCGCGGGGCTTGCGGAACGGCTTCTCCGGCGCGGCCGACGGATCGTAGGGCACGCTCTCGCGGTCGCCGCGCGGGGCGCGACGCGGGGCCGGGGCGGCCGCGCGCGGGGCCTCATCGCGCGGCTGGAAGTCGCGCTTGGGACCCTTGAAGTCGCGCTTGGGCGCCTCATCACGGTCGCGCGGCTTGAAGTCCCGCTTCGGCGCTTCGTCCCGATCACGCGGCTTGTAGTCGCGCTTGGGCTCTTCGCCGCGGGGGTAGGGCTTGGCGTTGCTGTAGCCGTCGTCGCCCCGCCCACTTTCACGGGGCGCACGCGGCTTGAACTCGCGCCGGGACGCTTCGTCGCCGTCACGCGGCGGACGCGGGGCGAACTCCCGGCGCGGACCAGCCTCCCGAGCGGCCGGAGCCGTGGTCGGGGTGATGGTCACGTCGTCGCGGACCGTCGCCTGGACGGCCGCGCCGAACTTCACTTCAGCCTCGGCCGAGATCTCGAACTTGGTGTCGTAGTCGAAGATCCGGATCGAGCCGATGTCCTTCTTGGTGATGTGGCCCAGGCGGCAGATCAGTGGGATCAGCCACTTGGGGTCGGCGTTGTTGCGGCGGCCGGTGTTGAGGCGGAACCAGGCCGAGTTGGTCATGTCGGCGCGCGGCTCGCGCTCGGGGCGGTCGCCGTACTCACGCGGCTCGCGGTCGGCGAAGCGGTCGCCGCGATCATTGGAACGCTCCCCGCGCGCGCGCGGGCCGGGATCTGCGCCGTGGCGCGGGTCGTCATAGATCTCTTCCGGGGCCGGCAGCTTGGCGCGGCGGGCGCGGATCAGCGCGGCGGCCAGTTCTTCGGGCGTGCGCTTCTCCAGCATGGCCGCGACCAGGCCGGCGTCGTCCTCGTTCGAGGGCTCGGCGAAGATCGGATCGTCCAGCAGGCGTTCCTGGTCCTTGGCGCGGATCTCGTCGGCGGTCGGGGCGCCGCCCCACTGGCCTTCGACGCCGGCGGCCATCAGCAGTTGCTCGGCCTTGCGGCGGCGGGTGTAGGGCACGACCAAGGCGCTGACGCCCTTCTTGCCTGCGCGGCCCGTGCGGCCCGAGCGGTGCAGCAGGGTGGCCTTGTTGACCGGCAGCTCGGCGTGGATCACCAGGCCCAGGTCAGGCAGGTCGAGGCCTCGGGCGGCGACGTCGGTGGCGACGCAGACGCGGGCGTGGCCGTCGCGCAGCGCCTGCAGGGCGTCGGCGCGCTCACGCTGGCTCAGTTCACCCGACAGGCCGACCACGGCGAAGCCGCGCTCGCGCAGCTTGGCGTGCAGCGACCGGACGCTCTCGCGGGTGTTGGCGAACACCAGGGCGCCGGGGCTCTCGAAGTAGCGCAGCAGGTTGACGACCGCGTGCTCTACCTCGTTGGGGGCCACGCGCACGGCGCGGTATTCGATGTCGCGGTGCGGTTCGTTGCGGCCGATCGTGTCGATCCGCAGGGCGTCGTCCTGGTAGTTGCGGGCCAGGGCGATGATGTCGCGCGCCAGGGTGGCCGAGAACAGCAGGGTGCGGCGTTCCTTCGGCGCGGCGTCCAGGATGAACTCCAGGTCCTCGCGAAAGCCCATGTCCAGCATCTCGTCGGCCTCGTCGAGCACGGCGACCTTCAGCTCCGACAGGTCCAGGTGACCGCGCTCGATGTGGTCGCGCAGGCGGCCCGGGGTGCCGACGACGATGTGGGCGCCGTAGTTCAAAGCCCGTTGTTCACGACGAGCGTCCATGCCGCCCACGCAGTTGACGACCACGGCCTTGGCCTCGGCGTAGAGCCAGGTCAGTTCGCGATTGACCTGGATGGCCAGTTCGCGGGTCGGAGCGATCACGAGGCACAGGGGCGCGGCGGCGCGGTCGAAGGTCTCGGCCTCGCCCAGCAGGGTCGGGGCGGCGGCCAGGCCGAAGGCGACGGTCTTGCCCGAACCGGTCTGGGCGCTGACCAGCAGGTCGCGATCTGCGGCGTCGGCGTCCAGCACGGCGGCCTGGACGGGGGTGGGCTCGGCGTAACCTTGAGCGGCGAGAGCCCGCTCAAGAGCGGGGTGGGAGGCGGGGAAGGGCATACGGGTCCAGTTCGGTTCAAGCGGACGGCGCACACACAAACGCGCGCGGCCCGCACCACGACCAAATGACGACCCCCAAACGGACCGCGCTTCTTGGTCAATATCTTCAGAAAGTAGACCATTTTCGCCGGGATGCCGATGAGGCGCGACGAAAGGCGGTCAGATGGGCGACCTAAGGAGGCCAAAACCGTCCGGAAAGCAAGGGCGTGCGGCAAAGAATGCTGCGGTGCGGCCAAATGGCCGCGGCGGATCTTGGGCCACTTCACGAGGCTTGGCCCTAGGGGCGTCGAGACGGCCGAGCACCTAGATGCGTGGCCGATCGGTGCGCTCGGCTCCTGGCGATGCCGCTCAACTCACTCGCTCGTCATGACGGTCCAACTATCCATAAAGTATAAAATCCAACAATTCAGAATTGACGAAGATGATAATTTGATGATGGGGCAAGCTTGGGCTTGATCTTGCATGAAGTGACAATATGTCGCGAGTAAATGCGCGCTTTGTGCTAAAGTATATCGCAATTTAACTGTATATTTTAAGCGGCGAGAGGAAGGGGGTTCTTAGCCTGATTGTTGTTTTTGTGAGGGAATTTAGTTGTGTCAGTGTCAGAAGTGGCGTTCGCCAACACCAGTCCGACCACCATCATTCACGTTTCGACCGACGCTGCGGCAGGTGGCGACGGCAGTCTGGATCACCCTTACGCCACGATCCAAGCGGCGGTGACCGCAGCCAGGCCAGGCACAGCGATCTACGTGCACGCCGGCGCCTACGTGGAGAACGTGAAGATCCCTTGGAACGCCAGCGGTACGGCGGATGCCCCTATATGGCTGGTTTCGGCCGACGGTCCGCAGGCCGCGACAATCGTGGCCGCGAGCGATGACAAGCCAACGATCCAGGCGTTGGGAGTCGACAACTATGTGATCAAGAACTTCGCCATCGTCGGCGGCTACGACGGTATCCAGTTCAATCAAAGCGGTAGCGACTTCACGAATTACGTCAATAACGTTGTGATCCAGGGCAACGTCATCAGCGGCTCGGTTGAGGATGGCATCAAGGTCGGGCAGGCAAACAACGTTTATGTGCTGGATAATGTGGTCCACGACATCGCCACGGAAGAGGGCATCGACTTCGTCGGCGTTCGAAATGGCGTTATAGCTCGCAACGAAATCTACAATCTGCACAACACCACCGCGGCGATCTTCGCCAAGGGCGGATCGACCGACATCACGATCGCCGACAACGACATTCACGATGTCACGGGCGACGGCATTTCGGCCGGCGGCTGGACCGGCGAAGCCTATGTGCTTCCCGGAGCAGACTACGAAGCCAAGAATGTCGACGTCATCGGCAACAAGGTCGTCAATGTCGGCAAGGTGCCGGTGAGCGTGCACGGCGCGGTCGATGTGTCGATCACCGATAACTATCTGGTCTCGAACACGAGGACGCCGTGGGGCGTCTATGTGTCCACGGGGAATCCCTATGTCGAGACTGTCCGTTATTCTTCCGACGTCACCGTTTCGAACAACACGCTGATCGGAGCCAAGACGATTATCCGGATCGACGCCGGCAACGGCACGGACGTCATCGCGACGGGCGACAACAATTCCGGAGTGGCCTGGTCGGGCGACGTCGGGCCGGATGCGGTGGCGCTCTGGTCTCCGACGGTCACGCTGCCCTCGGAATCGGGCACGCCGTGGGCCGAAAGCGCTCGGTGGTCTCAGACCCTCAAGGGGACGAGCGCCGCCGATCTGCTGACGGGCACCTCCGGCGACGATTTCATCGACGGTCTCACCGGGAATGACACGATGACCGGCGGCGTGGGGGACGATACTTACGCCGCGTCCAGTTCTCGCGACGTAATCGTCGAGGGCGTATCCGGGGGTGTCGACACGGTCCTGCTGTACGAGCTGTCGTACCAGCTGGGAGACAACGTCGAGAACCTGACGGCTAAGTCGGGCCAGGGCGCCACGCTGTTCGGCAATGGTCTATCGAACATGCTGATCGGCGCCGCGGGCGCCGACGCGCTCATCGGCGGCGGCGGCGCGGATTTCATGACCGGCGGCGCCGGCGCGGACGTCTTCGTGGTGTCTCCCGACGGTTCGAGCGTGATTTCCGACTTCACCGCGGGGGATAAAATCATCCTGGCCGGCGCTGACTTCGCCAGCTTCGCCGACCTGCAGGCCGCCCTGGCCCAGTCCGAAGCTAATACCGTCCTGCATTTCAGCGACGGACATACCTTGACCCTCAAGGGCGTGGACGTCGCCAGCCTGACGGCGGCCAGCTTCGATCTCGACGGGTTGGCGACTACGGTCGCCGCCGGCGGCGCGACCACGGCGACTTTCACTGGCACCAGCAAGTTCGACGTGATCGTCGGGACATCCGCCAACGACAAGATCGACGGCAAGGCCGGCACCGATGTCATGAAGGGCGGGGCGGGGGACGACACCTATGTGGTCGACAACGCCGGCGACCATATCCTTGAGTTCGGGGGTGGTGGGATCGATACCGTCTTGGTTCAGACCTCGCGCTACCTCCTCGAGGCCCAGGTCGAGAACGCCACCGTCACGACGACCGGCGGCGCGACGGTGATCGGCAATGCATCCGCGAACTGGATCATCGGCGGCGCCGGCGCCGACCAGCTCGAAGGCGGCGGGGGCCTAGACAGGCTCACCGGCGGCGCAGGGGCGGACGTGTTCGTGTTCCATGGCCTGGGCGATGGCGCCGATGTCATCACCGACTTCAGCGTCGGCCAGGACAAGCTGGATCTGTCGGCCCTGCATCATAACCATGCGGCCGGCAACTGGAGCACGGCCCAGGTCGGCGCGGATCTGCAGGTCTATTTCGACTATGAGGGCGGTCACCAGCTGGTCGCGACGTTGGAGAACGTGGGCAGCCTCTCGGCCGGCGACATCCTCTTCTGACAATCGGATCCGGCACGTGTCCCGCCGAAACGCAAAACGCCCGGAGCACGTCTCCGGGCGTATCGCCCACACTTCCCTCTTGGCGGGGTTGAGAGCGCCCTAGCGGTTCCGCACGCCCGTGACGGTCAGCGAGGCCTGCGGCGAGTTCAGTTGCGACATGGCGCCGGCGACAGCATCGCGGTGACAGGACGAGGCGGCGACGGCGCGCTTGACGTAGACGATGCTGTGATAGTCCGCGCCGCAGACCTGCAAGGCGGCGGCGTCGATGCGGCGCATCAGGCGTTGGGCGTCGGCCGGATTGTTGGGGTCCAGCCTGGCCTTGGAGACATGGACGCTGACGGTTTCGATGCTGGGCGCCGCGGCGACGGCGGACGAGGCGCCGGTCAGCAGGATCAAGGCGGAGGTGGCGACGACGAGGGTCTTCATGAAGCGTCTCCCTGGGTTCGGCGACGTCTAGGGGCGCCGCTCGGCTCGATCTTTTCCGAACCGCAAGAGGGTCGGCCTCAAATCGAGTTCAAAACCTTGCTTCTGCCTACTGAGCGCTCAGGAAAAGCGAAAAAGGTCGACAAAACGGTCAAAAATCGAGCGTTTCATTGCCTTCGGGGCCGAAATACCTAACGCGTTCCACGGCTTAGCCACCGTTGAGAGGCGCAAATCTGAAATGTCAGATTTCTTCATAGGTGGCGGCTTCCCTCCCAGCGAAGGGAGGGGGAGCCGGCCCTAGAGGTCCAGGTCGTCGGCCGCGAACTCGGCGTTTTCCTGGATAAAGCGGAAGCGCAGCTCGGGCTTGCGGCCCATCAGCGTCTCGACCAGCGCCTCGACCTGCTCCTCGGAACGGGGAAGGGTGATCTTGGCCAGGGTGCGCACCGCCGGGTCCATGGTGGTCTCCTTCAACTGGGAGGCCATCATCTCGCCCAGGCCCTTGAAGCGGCCGATCTCGGGCTTCTTGCCCTTGAACACCGTGGCCAGCAGTTCGTCCTTGTGGGCGTCGTCGCGGGCATAGGCGCTCTTGCCGCCGTGGCTAATGCGGTACAGCGGCGGCAGGGCCAGGAACAGGTGACCCTGGCGGATCAGCTCCGGCATGGTCCGATAGAAGAAGGTGATCAGCAGCGAAGCGATGTGGGCGCCGTCGACGTCGGCGTCGGTCATGATGATGATCCGCTCGTAGCGCAGATCCTCTTCACGATACTTGTTCCCGCCCT
>Ga0102591_1001084_pt1 | contig 40813 bp, 44 predicted proteins | sample AraplaCol_mCL_r2_2_FD_76860 | JGI IMG/M metagenome (GOLD analysis project Ga0102591, IMG submission 76860) | Arabidopsis root microbial communities from North Carolina, USA - plate scrape MF_Col_mCL_r2 (SPADES assembly) (version 2) | ecosystem: Host-associated > Plants > Roots > Endosphere...
ACCAGGTCCTTCTCGCCGAAGGCCGCGAGCGCGGCATCGTAGTCGCGATCCGGTATGCCGGTCTGCGCCACGCGCGTCACCGTTTCGGCCCAGGCCAGCGCGGCGCGTTCGGGTTCGCTGAAGAGCGCGCCGGCTTCGCGCCACGCCTGCAACAGCGCGAGCTTCTCGATGGCCACGCCGCGCTGGATGAGGTCGCGCGTGTGCAGGTCCAGGCAATAGGCGCAGTTGTTGATCTGCGAGATGCGCAGATAGACCAGATCGACGAGATCGGCGGACAGGTCGCTCTGCATGATGTGGCCGTAGACGCTGCCGAGCGCCTTCATGCCCCTGGGCGAGAGCTGCGTGTAATCGAGACGTTGCGACATGGGGGATTCCTCGGAGCAGTGAAGGATCACGCGAGCTGGTAACGCGCCGCGGGCGAGGTGCGCGAGAGGCCCGGCTTCAGCGCATCGCGTGCGGATTCCAGCGCGTTCCAGTCGGCGAGGTCGGGCAGGGCGGGGATCGTCACGATTTCGCCCATCGCCAGTCCCGCCAGCGCGGCATCGACCATGTCTTCGGCGGACATGACGATCTCCTGCGGCAGGTGCTCCACGGGCAGTCCGGCCACGCTCCAGAAACCCGTCGCGGTGGCGCCCGGCAGCACGGCCTGGACGCGCACGCCCTTGTCGGCCAGCTCGTGGTGCAGCGACTGCGACAGCGCGAGCACGAACGCCTTGCTGCCGCCGTACACGCCGTTGAGCAGTTCCGGTTGCAACGCGACGATCGAGGCGATGTTGATCAGGGTGCCCGTGCCGCGCGCTACGAACGCGGGCGCGGCGGCGTAGGCCAGGCGCATCGGGACGCTCACGTTGAGGGCGATCATGCGATCCATGTCGGCGACATCGGATTGCAGCAGCGGCGCGGTGGCGCCGACACCGGCGTTGTTGACCAGCAGCGTGATGCTCGCGTCGGTGCGGAGGACGGATTCGACGCGCGCGAGGTCGGCGGGATCGGTCAGGTCGGCCGCCAGCGTTTCGATGGAACGACCGGTGCGCGTGGTCAGTTCCTGCGCAAGCGAGCGCAGCCGGTCGGCGCGACGCGCGACGAGGATGAGGTCGTAACCGGCGCGCGCGAGGCGGTCGGCATACACCGCGCCAATGCCGGACGATGCGCCCGTGATGAGGGCGGTGCCTTGATGAATGGGGGCGTTCATGGGGTGGGTTCCAGTGGACGGCGGATGGCCGGGCGACGGGAAATGTAGGCCGCCTTGCCCATGGCGCAAATGTCGTATATACCTCGTTTCAGGACACGCCCCGTCCGTCCCTCCGGAGCGCCCCATGCTCACCATCGGCTTCGTCACGCCCCCGGGATTCCAGATCATGGGGCTGGCGGCGATCTCGGCGTTCGAACTGGCGAACACCACTGCAGGCGAAACGCTGTACGACATCCGCGTGTTCTCCGAACACGGCGGCCCGGTCGCGAACTCGCTCGGCATTCCGATGGAAACGCGCGTGCTGTCGCGTGGGAAGGTCGACACGCTTGTCGTCACGGGCCTGTTGTATCCGGAGCCTTCAAGCGCCGGGCTGGTGAAGCAGATCGGCAAGGCATCGCAGTCGGTGCGCCGCATCGCGTCGGTGTGCACCGGCGCCTTCATCCTCGGCGAGGCCGGACTGCTGGACGGAAAGCGCGTCACCACGCACTGGTTCCATGCACGCAACCTGCAGGCGCAATTCCCGGACGCGATCGTCGAGGACGACCGCATCTTCATCATCGACGGCGCGCTGTGGACCTCGGCCGGCATGAGCGCCGGCATCGACCTGGCGCTGGGCATGATCGAGAAGGATTTCGGCGTCGAACTCGCGCGTGCGGTGGCGCAGAAGCTGGTCGTCTACCACCGGCGCGGCGGCGGGCAGTCGCAGCATTCAGCACTCCTGGAACTGGACGCGAAGAGCGACCGCATCCAGAGCGCGCTGACTTACGCGCGCAGCCATCTCAATGCGGCGCTGACGGTGGAGGAGCTCGCCGACGCGGCGCACCTGAGCCCGCGCCAGTTCAGTCGCGCATTCCGCGCCGAAACGGGGCAGTCGCCGGCCAAGGCCGTCGAACACATGCGCGTGGAAGCGGCGCGGGTGATGATCGAGCAGGGCCGGCATTCGATGGGCGAGGTCGCGGCGGAAACCGGATTCGCCGACATCGAGCGGATGCGCCGTGCTTTCCTGCGTGCGTTCGGCCAACCGCCGCAGGTGCTGCGTCGGAATGCGCGGCGCGCGGCGGCCTGAGGCTATTCGCGACGCCGGCCGAACGCCAGCCACGCGAGCACGACGGTCAGCGCCACCAGCAGGCTGACGACGATCGCGAAACCGTGCGCGCTGGCGGCCAGCGGAACGCCGCCGACGTTCATGCCGAACAGGCCCGCGACGAGGTTCACCGGCAGCGCAAGCACCGTGACCACGGTGAGCACGAACAGCGTGCGGCCGGTCTGTTCGTTGACCAGCGCGGAGAGTTCTTCCTGGATCAGCTTCACGCGTTCGACCAGCGCGGCCGAGTCGCCGATGGAGGTGGCGAACTCCTCGGCGGCCTGGCGCAGGTCGGCGACGTCGTCGCGGCTGATCCACGCGGGCGGGCGGTTCAACAGGCGGAACAGCGCGGTCGGTTCGGGCGCGAGCAGGCGCTGCAATCGCACCAGCGTGCGACGCAACGCGCCCAGTGCCTTGCGGTCGGACGAGATGCGGTTGGCGAGCAGGCGGTCCTCGATCTCGTCCACGCGCGCGGTGGACTTGCGCAGGATCTCGGCCAGCACGTTCGCCTGGTCGCGCAGCAGGTGCGCGAGCAGTTCGACCGGCGAACGGAAGGCCTGTCCGGCGCGCACGGCCATGCGCAGCTGTTCCACCGACCGCAGCGGGCGCAGGCGCGCGCTCACCACCAGGCCCGGCGCGATGCACAGGCTGGTGGTGCCGACATCGGACGCGTCGAAGGTCGAATCGAACAGCACGTCGTGGATGACCGCGACAAGGCGGCCGTCGTCGAGTTCCAGCCGGGTCGAACCGACTTCGCTGCCCAGGGTGTCGAGGAAGGCGGCGGGCAGTTCGAGCGCGCGGCGCAGGTAGCGTTCGGAGGCCTGGTTCGACAGCGAGAAATGCAGCCAGAGGAAGTCCTCGGCATTCCCGCTGTCCGCGGTGTCGTCGCGAGCGGCGAGCAGGGCGGCGACCGCGTCGGTGGTCACCGGTTCGGCGGCGCGCCCGGGCGGGAAGCGGTAGCCCCAGATCAGCCCGTCCTTGTCGGAGCCGTATGGGGTATCGATGCTCCGCATTCGGCGCTCCGGGTCGGGGATTGGCCGAAGGGTAGCCCAAAGCGATACGGAACTCGTGACAGGGCGGCGGGTTGTCCGCCTTCGCCCGGTTCGCAGGATGGGTTGCGCGGCGCGAAACCCATCCTACGAATCGTGTTCGCCGGTCGCCGACGCCTGCGTCACGGTGAAGTCGATGATGACCACGCCGTGTTCGCGCTGCAGGTACTCCACGCGAATGGCCGGCCCATAGCGTTGTTCCATCTGACGCAGCAGCGGGACGGGGTCGTGGTCGTTGAAGAAACGCATCGTCTCGCCGGGGGTGAGGGCGTCGAGCGCGCCGAAGATCGCGGCGTGGCGGAAGCGCTTGCCGATGCCGCGTGCGTCGAACGGATACATGTTCATGGGCGATCTGTGTCTGTGCGGATGCGTATTCGTGCATCGCGACGGCCATGCGGCCTTGACGCAGGTCAAGCCGCGTCGAATGGAAGGTCCACCCGTGGCTGGAGTGTCTCCGGCCCGTTCAGGCCGCCGGGAGCGGGCGTAGCGGGCGCCCCGGATCCGGGCCCGCCAGCCTCGCAATCGCGGCGCATGCAAGGGGACAGTTTCTCCTTGACCGAAGTCAAGGCGCCTTCGGCCGGCATCGATACGCTGGCCCCATGGCCACTTCGACCGTCCTCTTCGATCCCGACCTGCTGGGCCGCTACGACCGCCCCGGGCCGCGCTACACCTCGTATCCGACCGCGCCGCAGTTCCGCGCGGATTTCGGGCCGACGCTGCTGCGCGAAGCGGCCGCGCTGACCAACGGCGACCCGATCCCGCGCCCGCTGTCGCTGTACGTGCATGTGCCGTTCTGCACCAGCCCGTGCTTCTACTGCGGCTGCAACCGCATCATCACCCGCGACAAGGCGCGCGGCGATGCGTACCTGACGCGGCTGTATCGCGAGATCGGGATGATGTCGACGCTGTTCGACCGCGACCGTCAGGTCGTGCAGCTGCATTTCGGCGGTGGCACGCCGAACTTCCTCAGCGCCGATCAGATCGCCGAAGTGGTGGATGTCATCGGCAACCATTTCGCATTCGCCGATGCGCGCACGCGCGAGCTTTCGATCGAACTCGATCCGCGCTTCGTCAGCCCCGACGACATCCGCACGCTCGCGCAGGCCGGGTTCAACCGCGCGAGCCTGGGCGTGCAGGACTTCGACCCGACCGTGCAGAAGGCGGTGAACCGCGTGCAGAGCGTCGAGGAGACGCTGGACATCATCGAGGCCTGCCGCGCGAACGGCTTCCGTTCGGTGAACGTGGACCTGATCTACGGCCTGCCGTTGCAGACGCTGGACGGGTTCGACCGCACGCTGGAAATCGCGTTGCAGGCGCGGCCGGACCGCTTCGCGATCTACAGCTATGCGCATCTGCCCAAGCTGTTCCGGCCGCAGCAGCAGATCCGCGAGGAGGACCTGCCTTCGCCGCAGGTCAAGCTGGCGTTGCTGCAACGGGCCATCGAACGGCTCGGCGCGGCGGGCTACGTCTATATCGGCATGGACCACTTCGCGCTGCCGGAAGACGACCTCGCACGCGCGCAATCGCACGGCGATCTGCATCGCAATTTCATGGGTTACACGACCTGCGCCGACAGCGACCTGATCGGCCTGGGCGTGAGTGCGATCAGTCATGTCGGTCCGACGTTCAGCCAGAATCCGCGCGATCTTCCGGGCTGGGAGCGTGCCATCGACGAAGGTCGGCTGCCGGTGTGGCGCGGAATGCATCTGGACGAGGACGACGTGCTTCGCGCCGACGTGATCCAGCAACTGATGTGCCTGGGCGAGATCGACATCGTGCAGACCGAGCGTCGGCACATGATGGACTTCCGAGACTATTTCGCACACTCTTGGTTGCAATTGGAATCGCTGCAGAAGGACGGGCTGGTGGAACTGTCGCCAAGCGTGATACGGGCCACACCCCGCGGGCGCCTGCTGCTGCGGGTGCTGGCGGCGTGTTTCGACCGCTACCTGGTTCCGCAGGATGGGGTCGTGACGCAGTTTTCCAGGACCGTGTGAACAGTGCGATCGGGCAGGGCATGAGTTCCGGGATCGTTTTTCCACGCACCGATTCATCGATCATCGCCGACGACGGCGATTCGCTGACGTTCTGTTCGACGTGCGCGTTCTCGCAGGCGTGCCTGTCCGAGGGCATGGACAAGAGCGCGTTGATGGACCTGCACGTACTGGTCGAACACGTCGGACCGCTGCATGCGGGCGAGCACGTGTTCCGCGAAGGCGACGCGTTCGGCGCGATCGCCGCCGTGCGCGCCGGCACCGTCAAGACCTACATGCTCGATTCGGATGGGCGCGAACAGGTGCTCGGCTTCCACCTGCCGGGCGAGGTGATCGGCCTCAACGCCGTGCACGACGACCGTTATCCGTGCAACGCGGTGGCGCTGGACACGGTGATGCTGTGCCGCTTCTCGTTCCCGCGCATCGCGCTGCTGGCCGCGCGGCTGCCGAACCTGCAGCGGCATCTGTTCCGGCTGATGAGCCGCGACATCGGCGTGGCGTCGATGTTCGCCGGCGATCATTCGGCCGACGAGCGCATGGCGGCGTTCCTGATCGGTTTCTCGCGTCGCCTCGCGCAGCGCGGGTTTTCGCCGCGGCGTTTCCAGTTGACGATGTCGCGTACCGACATCGCGAACTACCTGCGGCAGGCGCCGGAAACGGTGAGCCGCGTGTTGCGTCGCTTCGAACGCGACGGGCTGGTGTCGATCAAGCAGCGCGATGTCGAGATCCTCGACATGGCGCGGCTGGAGGCGATTGCGCTGGCGGTGTTGCGCCACTGAGGCGGTGCCCGGGTGTGGTCTTCGACCTTGCCCGGGCGACAGAGCTGTGGCCCTCGTAGCCCGGGTAAGCGAAGCGCACCTGGGGACCTCCAACGTTTCGAGTCGCCGTGACCGGCGCAACCGACACTTCGCCCAATCCTTCCGATCTGCGAAACATTCGCATTGCACTTGACCTGCGTCATGTCGTAGGCGGGTAGCCCGGGCTGAACATGCCTCCGTTCTCAACGGAGTGCAGACATGAATTCGACCCGAAAGTTGTGGGTGGGGCTGGCGACCCTGCTCATCGCTTCGTTCGCCGTCCTGCTATGGGTCGGCGGCGAAATCCACCGCCAGCAACCACCGATGCCCGAACGGGTGGTCGGGCCGAAGGGCGAAGTGGTCTTCACGCGCCAGGACATCGAGACGGGCCGCCAGGTGTGGCAGTCGATCGGCGGGCAGCAATTGGGTTCCATCTGGGGCCACGGCGGCTACGTCGCGCCCGACTGGAGCGCCGACTGGCTGCATCGCGAAGCCGAAGCCGTCATGGATGTCTGGGCGAAACGCGAAGCGGGCGTGGACAGCCACACGAAGCTGGCGCCCGACGTACGCGCGGCGTACGAGGCGCGCGTCAAGGCAGTGATGCGGCCCAATACCTACGACGAACGGACGCAGACGATCCGCCTGGATGTCGACCGCATCGCCGCCATCGAGCATGTCGCGCAGCACTACACCAGCCTGTTCGGCAACGATCCGGCCACGGCGGGATTGCGCGAAGCCTACGCGATGCGCAACGACACCGTGCCCGACGCCGACCATCGCAGGAAGCTGACCGCCTTCTACTGGTGGACCGCCTGGGCCGCGGTCACGCAGCGTCCGGGTTCGGACATCACCTACACGGCGAACTGGCCGTCGGACGAGCTGGTCGGCAACAAGCCCACCAGCAGCGCGTTCGTCTGGACGGTATTCAGCGTGCTGTTCCTGATCGCCGGCATCGCGCTGCTCGGCTGGCACTACGCGGTGAACCACGGCGAGGAGATGGCGCCAACGCTGCCGAAGACCGACCCGCTGGCGTCGATCAAGGTGACGCCGTCGATGAAGGCCACCGCGAAGTACTTCTGGGTGGTGATCGCGCTGTTCCTCACGCAGATCCTGTTGGGCGCGATCACCGCGCACTACCAGGTCGAAGGCCAGCAGGCGTACGGCTTCGCGTTGTCGGACATCCTGCCGTACTCGCTGACGCGTACCTGGCACACGCAACTGGCGGTGTTGTGGATCGCCACCGCGTGGCTCGGCATGGGGTTGTATATCGGACCGGCGATCTCCGGCCATGAACCGAAATTCCAGCGGCTGGGCGTCAACGTGTTGTGGGTGTGCCTGCTGGTGATCGTGGTGGGTGCGTTCGCGGGTCAGTGGCTCGCAGTGATGCAGAAGCTGGGGCTGGAACGCAATTTCTGGTTTGGCCACCAGGGTTGGGAATATGTGGATCTCGGCCGCTTCTGGCAGTGGTTCCTGTTCATCGGCCTGGGCCTGTGGCTGACGCTGGTGGGGCGCTCGCTGTGGCCGGCGATCCGCAACGGCGGGGAGTCGCGTTCGATCGTGATGCTGCTGTTCCTCTCGACCGTGGCGATCGGTCTGTTCTACGCGGCCGGGCTGATGTGGGGCGAACACACCTCGCTGTCGATGGTCGAATACTGGCGCTGGTGGGTCGTACACCTGTGGGTGGAAGGCTTCTTCGAGGTCTTCGCGGTGGCGGTGATGTCGTTCCTGTTCACGCGACTGGGCCTGTTGCAGGTGCGCACGGCGACCATCGCGGTGCTGTTCGCGACCATCGTCTTCATGGCCGGCGGTGTGCTGGGCACGCTGCACCACCTGTACTTCGCTGGCACGCCTACCGCGGTGATCGCGCTGGGTGCGAGCTTCTCCGCATTGGAAGTGGTGCCGCTGGCCTACGTCGGTTTCGAGGCGTATCACAGCTACAAGATGGGCAAGGCCACGCCGTGGATGCAGCGTTACCGCTGGCCGATCATGTTCTTCATCGCGGTGGCGTTCTGGAACCTCGTCGGCGCCGGGCTGTTCGGCTTCCTCATCAACCCGCCGCTGTCGCTGTACTACATGCAGGGCCTGAACCTGACCCCGACGCACGGCCATACCGCGCTGTTCGGCGTGTACGGGATGCTCGGCATCGGGTTGATGCTGTTCTGCCTGCGCGGCCTGAAGCCGGACGTGGAATGGAACGAGAAGGTCCTGCGCACCAGCTTCTGGGCGATGAACATCGGCCTGGCCGGCATGGCGCTGCTGACGCTGTTGCCGCTGGGCATCCTGCAGCTCAACGCCGCGTTGAAGCACGGCTACTGGTATGCGCGTTCGGCGGAGTTCATGCAGCAGCCGATCGTCGACCTGCTGGTGTGGATGCGCGTTCCGGCCGACACGATCTTCAGCGTCGGCGCGCTGGCGCTGGCCTGGTTCGTCTTCCGTCTCTGGGTGGCGCCGCGGCGAGTCGCGGCCAACGCAGCGGTGCCGGCCCGGGTTTGACCGGACTGCCCCTCCGCTGTTCTTTTGCCCGGCCTTGATGGCCGGGCATTTTTTTGGAGGACTCAAAAGGAGCGGTCCAGATGACCTAGGTCAAGGCGCCCCCACATCCCCAGGCGGGACACTGGCGCCATGCTCCAGAAGACCGCCGACACCTCGCTTTCTCCCTTGCGCCTGGCGCAGGCGCCGCACCGGCTGATGTTCTTCATCGGGGCAGGGAACGTCCTGCTGGCGATGCTGTGGTGGGCGCTGTGGCTGGTGTCCATGCGCTGGCCGCAGGTCATCACGATCGCCGAGCCGCCGGTGCCGGCCGGCTGGCTGCACGCGTTCGTGATGCAGTACCTGGTGCTGCCGAGTTTCATCTTCGGATTCCTGCTCACCACGTTCCCGCGATGGATGGGATTGCCGGACCTCTCGCGCTGGCATTACCTGCCGGTGGGTGCGGGGTTGATGGGCGGACAGCTGGCGCTCCTCATCGGCGCATGCGGATGGGACGTCGGATTCTTCGTCGGCCTGCTGATGGCGGCGGCGGGATGGACCGCGGGGCTGGTGATCCTCGGGAAACAACTCACGATGGAGAAGGGCGCGACGTGGCATGCGCGTTCGTGTTTCGCCGCGCTGGTGCTGGGGTGGATCGGGCTGCTGGCGTTCGTCGCGTTCGTGCTCGGCGCCTCGCCGATGTGGGCGATGGCGAGCATCAAGCTCGGCACGATCGGGCTGCTGCTTCCGGTGTATGTCACGGTCGCGCACCGGATGTTCCCGTTCTTCGCGGGCAACGCCGTGCCCGGTTATCGGCCATGGCGTCCGTTGGGTTGGCTGGCGATCGTGTGGGCGCTGCTGATGGCGCACCTCGTGCTGGAACTCGCGCACGCCTATGCGTGGCTGTGGCTCGTCGACGTGCCACTGCTCGGCGCGAGCGCTTACGCGCTGTGGCGCTGGTGGCCGCGCGGGCGCATGCCGGGGCTGCTGGCGGTGCTGTTCATCGGTACGGCATGGCTGCCGGTGACCTTCGCGCTCTATTCGCTGCAGAGCGCCCTGTACGCGACGACCGGCGTGTTCGAACTCGGTCGCGCACCGGCGCACGCGTTGTTCATCGGCTTCTTCGGCAGCCTGCTGGTGGCGATGGTGACGCGCGTGACGCAGGGCCATTCGGGACGGCCGCTGGTGATGCCGCCGGTGGCGTGGTTTGCGTTCGCCGCGGTGCAGGTGGTCGCGGTGATGCGCGTGGCGGCGGAACTCGCGCCCGATGCGCATGCGTGGCATGTGGCGGCGGCGATCGGCTGGCTGGTGGCGTTCCTGCCGTGGGTCGCGCGCCTGGGCCGCATCTACCTCTCGCCGCGCGCCGACGGCAAGCCGGGCTGAGGACATCGAGATGATGGAGTTCTACCCGCAGATCAAGCTGGTCCACGTCGCCGCGATCATGTGCAGCGGCGCGTTGTTCTTCCTGCGCGGCTCGTCGGCGTTGGCCGGCCTGCGCTGGCCGATGGCGGCCCCGGTGCGCTACCTGAGCTACACCGTGGACACCGTGCTGCTCACCGCCGCGCTGATGCTGCTGACCATCCTGCCGGGCGCGCTGTTCGCCAACGGGTGGTTGCTGGTGAAGGTGGTGCTGGTGGCGACGTACGTGGCGCTCGGCATCGTGGCGATGCGCTCGAAACGAACGCGAACGCGCGTTGCGATGTTCGGGCTCGCGTTGCTGACCTACGCGCAGATCTACGCCATCGCGCGGGCGCACAACCCGCTGGGCGTCTTCTACTTCCTGGGCATTTGAGGAATCGGTATGGACTGCGCACTCGAACATTTCGATCCGGCATCGGAGGGCTTCGCACTGGTGCTGGAATCGCTGGAGGCCGCGGGCGTGTCGCTGCAGGCCGACGCGCACGGCGATGCCGACACCGACGCGGTGCCATGACCGCACCGGTCGCCACGCTCGACCTTCGCCATCTGGCGCCGCCGGAGCCGATGGAACGCATCCTCGCGGCCGTCGAACTGCTGGCGCCAGGCGAGTCGATCGATGCGCTTACGCCGCTGTATCCGACGCCGCTTCTGGCGATCCTGCACGCGGACGGGTTCAAGGCCGACGTCGAACCGCACGACGGCGGATTCCATGTGCACATCACATGCGGCGATCACGACGAAGATAGCTGGGGTAGCAACGGCACGTGAGCAGGCTGGCCATCTCCGAGGCCCTGTCTGCGAACGTGCCGTTGCGTCTTTTTGCCGTGTGAATGTTGATCGCGACTGGACGCTCCTGTAGCCCGGGTAAGCGAAGCGCACCCGGGGTGGGCGTGAAAGCTCCCGGGTGCGCTTCGCTTACCCGGGCTACAACTCCTGCGGCATGTTCAACCGCAACCGCATCCGCAGCCGCATACGCTGCTCCCGTGCGCGTCCGTGCCGCTGCCCGCCACGCGTTTCGGTGCCGCTTCCAGCCCAAGGCCGCCGAGGATCGCGATCACCTCCAACTCGTCGAGCACGGTGGAGACGCTGAGCTGTCCGACGTCGTCATCCAGGTGCACTTCCGCATCGGGATCGAACTCGCGCAATGCACGGGTGAGCATCTGCTCGCGTTCCGTGGGTACCGGCGGATGGTGTACGGCGATCATCGAAGCTCTCCTGCGGGTCGGGTTCTCAGGCTAGGGCGGGACGCACATGGCTGCCCTTGATCGAAGTCAAGGGCGCGCGGGTTCACGTACGACGTTGCCTCAGTACCTGTAGTTCAGCTTCAGCCACGCGCTGCGGCCGGGTTCGTTGATCGGCGTGGGGTCGCCGGGATACCCGAACGCGGCGTTGCCGGCGAGGTTGAGATGCTCGGCGTAGGCGCGATCGAACAGGTTGTCGATGCCGGCGGCCAGTTGCAGGCGCTCGGTGAAGCGATAACCGCCATTGATAGAGAACACCGCGAAACCCGGCGTCGGGCCAAGGTCCTGCCCGACGACGTTGCCGTAGCCCGGATTCACGCGATCCTGCGCCGCCACCACGCGCCACAAGGCGCCGGCGGACCAGCGCTTGTTGTCGTAGGACGCGGTGAAGCGCGCATCCAGCGGCGGCATCTGCGGCAGCGCGCCGACGCCGTCGATCTGACCCCATGCGTAGGCGAGGCTGCCACCAAGCTTCCATTCGCCATTCGGGCGGAAGTCGAAGCCGACTTCGCCGCCGCGCGTGTCGGCATCGACGTTGGTCGCGCGCGTGACCGCGCCCATCATGCCCTGCGAATACTGGAACAGGATGTAGTCCTGGATGCGTCCGGCATACAGCGACGCCCACGCATCCCAGCGATCCGCGCGGTAATGCATGCCCACGTCCAGCTGCGTCGTGCGTTCGGGTTCGATGCCGGCGAACGCATTGGCCGAACCGGCCGGACCGAGCGTCGGAGAGAACAGCTCCCAGTAGTCCGGCATGCGTTCCACATGGCCCAGGCCGAGATGCCACATCGTCGCGGAACCTTGGGGCTGGATTTCCCAACGCACCAGGCCCGAGGGCAGCGTGTCGCGTCGCGTCTGGCCCTGCGTCGGATTGGGGCGCGGCATCATGCTGCCGGTGGTGGCGCGTTGGTCCTCCACCGACGCGCGATCCAGGCGCAGGCCGCCGACGAGTTTGCTTCCGGGCGCCAGATTCCAGCCCAGTTCGGCGAACACGCCGATATTGTCCGAGCGCGCATCGTGCGTCCACGGCTGCGCACGGTACGCATCGCGTCCCATCGCGCCACGTTTGCGATGGCGGCTTTCGCGCGCGTCGAGGCCGGCATCGAGATTCCACGCATCCGTGCTCCATGCCAGCGCGAGGCGTCCGCCCGTGGTGGTCTGCCCGACGTTGCTCGCAATCGGCATCGGCATGCTGCCGTGCGGATCGGGCTCGCGCAGCGTGTAGTTGTCCATCACGTGATCGACATCGTTGTAGTAAAGGCGTGCATCGACCTTGTCGAGCGAACCTTCGAAGTTGCGGCGTTCCGCGCGGGCGCCGTAGCTGGTCCGCCGGAACTGCGATCCATCCATCGCGCGACCCGCATAACGCGCTTCGCCGTCGCCGCTGCCGGCGCTCACTTCCACCAGCGAATCGGCGTCGGGCGCCCAGCCAAACGCTGCATCGGCGTTCCACTTCTTCCATGCCGATGGCACGTCGTCGCCGTTGCCGTCCACGTAATCGTCGGATTCGGAACGGTTGGCCGTCACGCGTGCGTAGAGATCCGCGTTTCCGGCGGACGTGTCGATGACCTGGTCGTTGCGGCCGAAGCTGCCGAACGTCACACCGGCATTCAACTTCATGCCGGGCGCATCGAAGAACGGAATGTCGCGTTCGAACCGCACCGTGCCCGCCGATGCGCCCGGCCCCCACAATACCGTCTGCGGGCCCTTGACCACTTCCAGCCGATCGTAGGTTTCCGGCGATACATAGGAAAGCGTGTTGTCCATGCGGGCAGGGCATGCGCCGTCCATGTGGCCGCCGTCTGCAAGCAGGTTCAATCGTGAGCCGAACATGCCGCGCAGCACCGGATCGCCGTTGGTGCCGCCGCTGCGGATCAGCGAGAAACCCGGCACGGTCTTCAAATAATCGGCACCGTCGCTCGCCGGAACCGGCTGGCGCGGAAGCTTGGTATCGGTGACGAACGTCATCGCCAGCGTGGGCGTGAGGTCGGTGACGACGAGCGTGTCGAGCGTGACGACGCCGTCGTGATGCGGGGCGGCACCGTCGGCTGCAACGCAGGCACCGGAAAACAGCAGGGAAAGCGCGACAAAAAGCGGGTGCGCGACGGGAATGCGATCGCGACGGCGAAGCGCAGGAAAGCGGGGCATACGGGTTACCGGTCGTTTCGGGAAATCGCTGACGGCCTGCATGCAGCCGTCCGTTGATGGGAAGCTTCCGCGCGCGCACGCCCCGCAAAAATGACCTGGATCAAATCGCGCGAAAGCCGATGAACAGGCGAACGAGCGGCTTGACCTATATCAAGGCGTGCGCGCGGTGCGCTTCCTAATGTGCGACCAACGGCTGAGAAGCCATACGCAAGGCAAGCAACCCATGATTCGGGTAACACGGAATCTGCTGCATTACGCACTGCTATGTGCATTGGGTCTTGGCGCACCGGCGGCGTTCGCCGCGAACAACGATGCCGCGCCGCCCACCGACACCATCAACGCCGTGTTGACGGCGCCGCCGATGGTGCCGCCGCCGACCAATCGCAGCACGCCGGCGAAGGTGACGGTCGATCTGGAAGTGATCGAGAAGGAAATGCGCCTGGCCGATGGCGTCAGCTACAACTTCTGGACGTTCGGCGGCACGGTGCCGGGCAGCTTCATCCGCGTGCGAAAGGGCGACACGGTGGAGTTCACGCTGAAGAACGCACACGACTCGCACATGCCGCACAACATCGACCTGCACGCGGTGAGCGGGCAGGGCGGCGGCGCCGAGGCGACCTTCACGCTGCCCGGCCACAAGACACGCTTCACCTTCACCGCGCTCAATCCCGGCCTGTACGTCTACCACTGCGCGATGCCGCCGGTGGGCATGCACGTCGCCAACGGCATGTACGGCCTGATCCTGGTCGAGCCGCCGGAGGGCCTGCCGAAGGTCGACAAGGAGTTCTACGTCATGCAGGGCGACTTCTATACCGAAGGCAAGCATGGCGAGCCGGGGCTGCAGGCGTTCGACCTGGAAAAGGCCATCGACGAGCATCCGACCTACGTCGTGTTCAACGGCTCGGAAGGTTCGCTGACCGGCGACAACGCACTGACGGCGAAGGCGGGCGAGACGATCCGCATGTATGTCGGTAACGGCGGCCCGAACCTGGTGTCGAGCTTCCACGTCATCGGCGAGATCTTCGACAAGGTCTACACCGAAGGCGGTTCGAAGTACCAGGAGAACGTGCAGACCACGCTCGTCCCGGCCGGCGGTTCGGCCATCGTGGAGTTCAAGGCGGATGTGCCGGGCAACTTCGTGATCGTCGACCACAGCCTGTTCCGCACCTTCCACAAGGGCACGCTGGGCATCCTGAAGGTCGATGGCGCGAAGAATCCCGCGATCTACAGCGGGCAGCAGGCCAATGAGGAATACCCGGCGCCTGCGGCCCACACGGGCGGTCACTAGGAACGGTACGCAGGGGGCAACGACATGCTTGCCGCTTCCATCTTCGCCATTGTGCTGCTGGCGGGTACATCGCCGGCAGCGTCCGACGGGTTCGTGGCGATTGCCGGCGGCCCGTTCCAGTCCACCGTGCGTTACGACGGCGACGACGGCAAGCGTTCCGTCGCCGCCTTCGCGATCGCCAGCCATGCGGTGACCGTACGCGAGTTCGACGGGTTCGTGAGAACGCACCCGCAGTGGGCACGTGATCGTGTGCCGTCGCTGCTCGCCGATTCGGGTTATCTGGCGAACTGGCCGTCCGCGGATGCCGATGCGCCTGTCACCCACGTGAGCTGGTTCGCCGCCGATGCGTACTGCAAGTCTTTCGATGCGCGGTTGCCGGACTGGGCCGAGTGGGAGTACGTCGCCGCCGCCGATGCGACGCGCACCGATGCACGCAGCGACGTGGCGTGGCGCGGACGCACGTTCCAGGACGGGACGCCCCGCGCGATGGATGCGCGCAGCGGCGCCAACGCGAATTTCCATGGCGTGTCAGGCATGCACGGCGCGACGTGGGAATGGGTCGGCGACTACGCCACGCTGATGGGCGATGCCGACAAGCGCGGCGCGGAGAACGGCGATCGCCTCCAGTTCTGCGGCGCCACCGGATTGTCGTTCGCCAATCGCGACGACTACGCCACCCTCAAGCGGGTCGCCCTGCTGTCGGCGATGGAGCCGCGCAGCACGCTGGGCAACCTGGGATTCCGTTGTGCACGGAGTACGCCATGAAGGTCCTGTTGCGAAGTGTTGTCGTCATCGCGGTGTCGCTGGTCGCATCGATGTCGGCCACCGCCGCGCCGCCTGCGCTTCCCGGCGATTCGGTTTACCAGGTGGAGGCGAGCGTCGTCGATCAGGAGGGTCGCGCATACGCGTGGCAGGCGCTGCGCGGCCGGCCGCAGGTCGTGTCGATGTTCTACGCGCATTGCCATCTGATGTGCCCGCTGATCATCGCCAGCGGCAAGAGCTTGCAGAACAGCCTCGATCCACACCAGCGCGACGGGCTCGGGTTCGTCTCGATCTCCCTGGACCCCGCGCGCGATACGCCGGCCGCGCTGCTCGATGTCGCGCAGGTGCATCGTCTCGACGACCACTGGCGCCTGCTGCGTCCCCGCGATGCCGACGTGCGCACGCTGGCGGCGGCCCTGGGCATCCGCTATCGCGCGCAGCCCGACGGCACGTTCAATCACACCAGCGTGCTGATCCTGCTCGATCGCGACGGCCGCATCGTCGCACGCAGCGAAGTCACCGACCTCACACCCGATCCACGTTTTACCGCCACCGTGCGCGAGTACCTGACCGGCGCGTCCGCGTCCGGTTCCGACTGAACTTGCACAACCACCACGAACAAGGAAAACCATCATGAAGCTCATCACCCGTTCGCTCGTCATCGCCGGCCTGCTCGGCGCCGCCGGATTCGCGCAGGCGGCCGGCAACTGCACCGTCGCCATCAAGGGCGACGACGCCATGAAGTTCGACATCAAGGAGGCCACCGTTTCCGCATCGTGCCCGACGATCACCATCGAGCTCACCCACACCGGCAAGATGCCCGCCGCCGCGATGGGTCACAACGTCGTCGTATCCGCCACCAAGGACATGGACGCCGTGGCGCGCGACGGCATCAAGGCCGGTGTCGCCGGCAATTACATCAACAAGGCCGACCCGCGTGTCATCGCGGCGACCACGCTGATCGGCGGCGGTGCGAAGACCAAGGTCACCTTCCCCGGCAAGAAGCTCACCGCTGGCGGCGACTACAGCTTCTTCTGCAGCTTCCCCGGCCATTCGATGCTGATGAAGGGCAAGTTGATCGTCACCAAGTAAGCGTTCGGGCCGCCTGTTCGCAGGCGGCCCTTTCGTATCGTCGGAACGGAGGAACCCATGGAATTCAATGTCGCCCTCGACACACGCACCGCGGATCTCGCGCGGATCGACGCAAAGCTTCGCGAAGTGGATCCCGCCGCGCTGGTGGATGTGGCGGACCACGGTCTGCGCATCGCCGGGGCATTCGATGCGCCGAGCCTGCTGGCGTCGCTCCGTGACAGCGGATGCGAACTATCCGGGAGTCAGATCGAGCAGGTGCCGTCGGTGTGTTGTGGTGGGTGTGGAGGGTAACGCCACCACGATCGGGCCTTGACGGTTCCCGGTTGCGGCCTTCGGCCTTGCCCGGACTACAGATGCATTCGTAGCCCGGGTAAGCGGAGCGCACCCGGGATCACGGCGCGCGACCCTCATCGGAAGGCACGGCGTCCTTCGCGATGAGCGGCGCAGGCGTGTCCGCCTTACCGGCAAGCCTGCGACGGAACAACGCGACGCGCGCAAGCAGCAGCGTCGTCACCGGCACCGTGATGGCCAGGAAGATCGGAATCAGCAGCGGATGCAGCGCGAGCCGGCCTTCCAGCATCGAGAAGTAGAACGCCCCCGCCAGCGCCACGCACCAGCTGCCGACCGTATACGTCAGCGCGGGCGGGTGCATGCGCAGGAAGAAGCCCGGAAGGCGCAGGAAGCCCAGCGCCCCGATCACGACGAACAATCCGCTCGCCACAAGCAGAATCGCGACGACGGCCTCGACCCAGAAGGGAATCGCGTTCATTCGATCACCTCGCCGCGCAGGATGAACTTCGCCATGCCCGCCGAACTGACGAAACCGAACAGCGCGATCAGCAGCGCCACTTCGAAGTAACGGTCGCTCTGGTGGAAGATGCCCGTCACCAGCACCACGAGCATCGCCTGGAAATACAGCAGGTCCAGCGCGAACACACGGTCCTGCGCACGCGGGCCGCGCAGCAGGCGCACGAGCACCATCACCGAGGCCACGGCGTAGCAGCCCAGCGTGAAGGCGATGGCGTAGAAGAGCAGTGGGCTCATTCGAAGATCTCCCGTAACGGCGCTTCGTAACGCGACTTGAAACGGCCCACGAAGTCGGCCTCGTCCGGCGCGTCCCACACATGCAGCAGCATCGCGCTGCGATCCACCGCCAGTTCCGACCACACGGTGCCGGGCACGATCGAGGTCACCATCGACAGCACGGCCAGGCCGACCGGATCGCGCAGGTCCAGCGGGATCACGACGAAGCGGTACGCAGGCTTGTGCCAGCGCCAGCGCAGCACGCCCCACGCGACGACGAAGTTGGAATGCAGCACGTCGCCGCAGACCAGCAGCGTGTAGCGGAGGATCGTGAACGGATGGCGCGCACGCGTCGCCTTCGGCCAGACGTTGGACACCAGCGCCGGCACGAGCAGCGCGACGACGAGTCCCAGCACGATCTGGCCGGCACTGGTGCTGCGCGCGAGCAGGAGCCAGATCGCGAGCAGCGCGGCCGACAAACCGGGCAAGGGCAGGATCCTGCGCATCATGGCGCCTCGCTCTGCGGGTAGTCGGGCGTGGTCGGGCCCGGGCGGGGCGGTGTGTCGAAGACCGCTTCGACGTACGGACGCGGTGCGTGCAGGTAGGCGGCCGTCGCGTGCGTGTATCGCAGCACCGGCTCGGCGAACACGGTCAGCAGGAGGCAGGCGATCACGAGCACGAGGATCGAGCCGCTTTCGGCAAGCTTGAGCCGCGGCGCGAACCGCCCGCCCTTCGACCAGAAATGGCGGATGCCGGCACGTACCAGCGAGATCGTGGTGAACAGGCTGGACACCAGCAGCAGCGCGAGCAGGAGCCAGGTCGAGGTGGAAATCGCGCCGTTGGGATCGTCGTCGACGATCGCGGTGAGGATCGCCGCTTTCGACAGGAAGCCCGACAACGGCGGCAATCCGGCGACCAGCAACGCGCACGCCATGTACGTCAGGCCCAGTGCGGCGATGGACACCGGCACCGCACGGCCCACCAGCGGCAGGGCCTCGTCGTCGAGGTTGTCGTCCTCGTCCGGCAGGTTGTCGTAAGCGGGGTTCTGCGCGTGTTGCTCGGAACGGGTGCGCTGCACCGGTTCGACCATCAGGAACAGTGCGCTCACCGCGAACGTGGAACTCACCAGGTAGAACAGCGCCGCCGACGTGGCCGCGACGGAACCGGTGGCGAACGACGCCAGCAGGGTTCCGGCGGTCACGATCACGCAGAACGCGGCGATGCGGTCCAGGCGGATCGATGCGAGCACGCCGAGGGCACCGAACGCGAGGGTCGCGAGTCCGCCTGCCAGCAGCAACGGGGCGCCGAACTGCGTCGCCGTCACGGCGTCCGACGGGAACAGCAGCATCCACAGGCGCAGCACCGAATACAGGCCCACCTTCGTCATCAGCACGAACAACGCGGCGACCGGCGCGCTGGTCGCGGTGTAGGCGGGCACCAGCCATGCGTTCAGGGGCCACACGGCGGCCTTGATCAGGAATGCCATCGCGAGGATCGCCGCACCCGCGTGCAGCAGGCCGCGATCGCCCGGTGGCACCAGCGCCACCTTCGCGGCGACGTCGGCCATCGACAGCGTGCCCATCACGCCGTAGAGGATCGCAAGGCCGATCAGGAACAGCGACGACGCAAGCAGGTTCACCGCGATGTAGTGCATGCCGGCGCGCACGCGCGGCCAGCCGGAGCCGTGCAGTTGCAGGCCGTACGATGCGGCGAGCATCACTTCGAAGAACACGAACAGGTTGAACAGGTCGCCGGTGAGGAAGGCGCCGTTGATGCCCATCAGCTGGATCTGGAACAGCGGATGGAAGTACGAGCCCTTGCGCGCCCAACCGGCCGCCGCGTACAACGCCGCGCCCACGCCGACCACGCCGACCACGGTGAGCATCAGGGCGGACAACCGGTCCGCCACCAGCGCGATGCCGAAGGGCGCGGCCCAATTCGAGGTGAGATGGACCGCGATCGCATCCACGCCCGTTGCATGGCCCAGCTGCGACAGCAGCACGATCGCCACGATCAAACCGGCGAACGCCGCCACGATGTTGATGAGCGAACCCAGGCGACGGCGCGAATCGCCGATCAGCAACAGCACCGCCGCCGCGATGAGCGGCAGGACGACCGGTACGACGATCAGTGGCGCGAGCGATGGATTCATTCGTCGTCCCGTTCGCCGTCGACGTGGTCGGTGCCGCTGAGCCCGCGCGCCGCTAGCAGCACGACCAGGAACAGCGCCGTCGTCGCGAAGCCGATGACGATGGCCGTCAGTACCAGCGCCTGCGGCATCGGATCGCTGTAGTTCTGCAGATCGGCGGGCTGTCCGGGCGTCACGATGGGCGGGTGGTCGATCGACAGGCTGCCCATGCTGAAGATGAAAAGGTTGACCGCGTAGGACAGCAGCACCAGTCCCATCACGACCTGGAACGTGCGTGGGCGCAGCACCAGCCAGACGCCGGCTCCGCCGAGCACCCCGATGACGAGCGCGAGCAGGACTTCCATCAGGGGCCTCCGGACTCGGTGGGATGCGGCGCGGGCGCCTGCTTGCGGATCGACTGGTGCGCCAGCGCGGTGAGGATCAGCAGGGTCGAGCCCACCACGACGCCGAGCACCGCCAGATCGAACAGCGCCGCGCTGGGCAGGTGGATCTCGCCAAGCACCGGCAACGTGACGTGCGCCGTGTGGCTGGTGAGGAACGGGTAACCCACCGCCACCGAACCCAGTCCGGTGATCGCGCCGATCAGTAGGCCGATCGCGATCCAGCGCGCCGGTCGCACGTTCGTGCGCGCTTCCACCCAGCGCGTGCCGGAGACGATGTACTGCATCAGCAGCGTGATCGATACGATCAGGCCGGCGACGAAACCGCCGCCGGGTTCGTTGTGGCCGCGCAGCAGGTAGTGCACGGCGACGACCAGCGACACCGGCATCAGCAAGCGCGCAATGACCGACGGCACCAGCAGGTAGCCGCGCGCGAATTCGTCCGAGCGGCGCGGCTTGAGCAGGTCCGTCGCCAGATCGTCGGGCACCGCCCGTTGCTGTTCCGGCTGCGCGATGCTTTCGGCCGGCGGGCGGAAACGCCGCAGCAGCGCGTACACGGTGAGCGCGACGGCGCCGAGCACGGTGATCTCGCCCATCGTGTCGAAGGCGCGGAAATCCACCAGCATGACGTTCACCACATTGCTGCCGCCGCCGCCCGGCAGCGCGTTGCCGAGGAAGAACGGCGAGATGCTGTGGGGCGCAGGCCGCGTGAGGAACGCGAACGAAAGCGTCGCCATGCCGCCGCCTACGATCACCGCCAGCAGCAGGTCGCGCGCACGCCGCGCGCGATCGCGCAGCGGGATGCGTTCGCCCGGCGTCTGCGTCCGCATCGGCAGCCAGCGCAGGCCGAGCAGGAACAGCACGGTCGTCACCACTTCCACCACGATCTGCGTCAGCGCGAGGTCGGGCGCGGAGAACCACGCGAACGTCAGGCAGGTGACCAGGCCCGCGCCGCCCATCAGCGTGATCGCGACGAGTCGGTGGTATTTCGCCGCTACCGCCGCGCCGACGGCGCAGATCATGCCGATGATCCACAACAGCACGAACGCGTTGGATGCCGGCACGCGCGGGCGGTCGCCCCATGCGAGCGGAAAACCGCGCGACGCGGCCAGCGCCAGCACCACGGTCGTGGCGATCACGATGAACAGCTGCGGCTGGAGGTTGCGGGTCGTGCAGAGGTCCAGCAGGTCGCGTGCGCCGCGCGTGACGGCAAGGAGCACCGACTCGAACAGCTCGCGCCCGTTCCAGCGCGAGATCAGCGGCGGCAGCTGCAGGCGGCCGCGTTCCTGCATCGCGCGCAACCAGAGGTATCCGGCGATGCCGCCGCCGATGGCGACCAGGCTCATGATCAGCGGCAGGTTGAAGCCGTGCCACAGCGCGAGGCTGTAGTAGGGCAGCTTGCCGCCCACCACCGGCAGCGCCGCCGCATCGAGCACCGTGCCGATGGCGAAGGTCGGCGCCACGCCGACGATCACGCACGCCGCCACGAGGAAGAAGATCGGCATGCGCATCCAGCGCGGCGCTTCTTCGGGCGTTCGCGGCAGGTCGGTCGAAGGCGGGCCGAAAAAGATGTCGTAGCCGAAGCGCAGCGAATACACCACCGCGAACAGCGAGGCGATCGTGGCCAGCACCGGCAGCGTCCATTCGATGGTGGGCGAGGCCTGGAGGAACACGGTCTCGGAGAAGAACATCTCCTTCGACAGGAACCCGTTGAGCAGCGGCACGCCCGCCATCGCCGCCGTCGCGACCAGCGCGAGCGCGCCGGTACGCGGCATCGCGTGGATCAGGCCGTTGAGGCGGCGGATGTCGCGCGTTCCGGTTTCGTGATCGACGATGCCCGCGGCCATGAACAAAGACGCCTTGAACGTCGCGTGGTTCATGATGTGGAACACCGCGGCGACCGCAGCGAGCGGACTGTTGAGCCCGAGCAGCAGCGTGATCAGGCCCAGGTGGCTGATGGTCGAATACGCAAGCAGGCGCTTGAGGTCGTTCTGGAACATCGCCAGGTACGCGCCCAGCAGCAGCGTGATGCCGCCCGCGCCGCCGATCAGCCAGAACCACCAGTCGGTGCCCGACAACACCGGCCACAGGCGTGCGAGCACGAACACGCCGGCCTTCACCATCGTCGCCGAATGCAGGTACGCCGAGACCGGCGTCGGTGCCGCCATCGCGCGCGGCAGCCAGAAGTGGAACGGGAACTGCGCGCTCTTGGTCAGCGCACCGATCGCGATCAACACCAGCGTGACCGGATACAGCGCGTGCGCGCGGATCGTTTCGCCCGATGCCAGCACCACGTCGAGGTCGAAACTGCCCGTGATATGCCGCAGCAGGATGACGCCCGCCAGCAGGCACAGGCCGCCCGAACCGGTCACGATCAGCGACATGCGCGCGCCGCGTTGCGCATCGGTGCGGTGGTACCAGTAGCCGATCAGCAGGAACGAGGCGAAGCTGGTGAGTTCCCAGAACACCACCAGCTGCAACAGGTTGCCGGACATCACGACGCCGAGCATCGCGCCCATGAAGGCCAGCAGCATCGAATAGAAGCGCGCGGCCGGATCTTCCGGCGACATGTAATAGCGCGCATACAGGCACACCAGCACGCCGATGGCCGAGATCATCACCGCGAACATCCACGCGAATCCGTCGAGGCGGAACACGAGGTCGAGGCCGATCGACGGCATCCAGTGGATCGTTTCGTGGATCGTCCCGCCGTCGCGGATCATCGGGAACGAGGTCAGCAACGTCACGGCGACAACGAGCGCCACCAGCCCCGCGAGACCCGCGATCAGCGTGCGCGAGCGCGTCGGCAGGACGGCGGCGAGGACGCTGCCGATGAAGGGGAGGGCGACGAGCCAGGCCAGCGACATCGCTCAGCCGCCCATGTCGTGGGGAAAGGCGCGCGTCATCCGCGATCGCCCCGGACGGCTCGCACGACCAGCACATCGCCCGGGATCGTGTCGATGATCAGGCGCGAACTGCCCACCACCGCATCGAACAGCAACCCGCGCGGATGCGCGCCGATCACCGTCAGGTCGGCGTCGAGTTCCTGCGCATGGTCGCGCAGCACGATGGACGGAGCGCCCGCATCCACCCGCATGCGAATCGCCGCGCGTACTTCGGGTGGAACATCCGCATCGTCCAGGTGCGCGCGCAGCCGCGCCAGCTGTTCGTCCGCCCATTCGCGGCTTTCGCGTGGCACCAGGCCGGAGTAGGGCATCGAGTACGCATGCAGGAACGCGATCTGCGCGCCGGGGAACCATCGCGCCGACGTCGCGAGCGCCTGCCGCGATTCGTCGGTGAAATCGGTGCCGACGACCAGCTGCCGGTACGGGCCATAGGGGCGATCACGGACCGCCAGCACCGACACGGGCGAGCTGCGCACGACGTAGTCCAGTGCGTCCTCGATCGGGCCCAGCAGGCGGTCGCGGTTCTCGCCCATGACCACGAAGTCGCAGCCTTCGCGCTCCACGGTCGCGAGGATCGCACGGGGCGCCGAACCTTCCTCGATGTGCACCTGCGCCTGCACCTGTTCGCGCACGAGCATGCGGCGCAGCTGTGCCAGCGCCTCGGCGCGCGGGTCCGGACGCGCACGCAGGTACGCATCGGCATCCACGCCGAAGGGAATCGATGGCGGCATCGCATCGACCGCATGCACGACATGCAGTTCGGCGCGCCACAGGCTGCACAGCTGGACCGCGCGGTCGAATGCGCGGTCTGCACGGCTGGAAAGATCGGTGGCCAGCAGGATGCGACGCGGAATCGCCGCACTTGCGGAAGGTTGGAGCATGGCAGACCTCGTTGTCTGGCCGTCGCGGGCGTGGCCGCTCCGGAGTGCTAAGGAGGTGTCGCCCCACTGTAGCCTGCGGGCGCGGATCTGCGCCAGCACCGAACCGGTCTGATCGCAGCGGGTCACTCGTGCATGGACCTGATGCAGCCGGCTCAGCGGTTTCACCAGATGCGCGCGTCGAATACGGCCGAAGGGGAGCGTTCGCGATCGGTCGTGCGTTCGTCGCGGCGCAGCGCATGGGCCAGGCCGAGTCCGCTCGTGTCGGCCAGCACAGGATTCCCATCATGGTAGACCGTGACGCGATGGCCCGAGTGGCGCAGCACCGGCGCGGTCGCACGCGCCTCGCTTCGCAGCATGGGGTGAGCGTGGCGAAACCCATCAAGGCCAAGGACACGTTCCAGCCACACCCTCGTAGGATGGGTTTCGCGAATGGAAAACCATCAAGGCGGTGACGCGCAAACGATGGGTTTCGCTGCGCTCAATCCATCCTGCGTTTTTCTTCTGCGTGCATATGAAATGTGCGACGCAGATATCGTTCGCGAGTTCTTCGCATTGATGCGCTTCGCACGGCGTCGAACACTCGCCCACGGAGCCTCAAATCTCCGCAAGCACACAGCGGTTTCCACCTCCGTAGCATCCGGTGGTTTTTTTGTGTCCGGATTTTTGTTCCGGACTCAAGCCGGCGCAGTGTTCTGCGTCGGGAGGGGGCGGCCATACAACACCCGAAAGGGAAAAGCCGTCCGCCGACTGTGTGCGGATTTGAGCCTCCCGACATCCTTGCGGTGCATCCGCAAGCCTTCCCGTAGTCAAAGGAGCGACACATGCGAAAGCAACACCGACCGGCGCCGGGCCGGACGCCCTGTTATGTCCTGAGCGATTGCGCGCGCAACAACCTCGTCCATGCTCGCGACCACCTGTTGTTGCTCGCCCGGATGAGTGCCGCGTGCATCCAGCACAACGCCGAGGAACTGGACCCGCCACCGGAAGCATTGGTGACCATCTTCCAGCGTCTGTGCGACGACGTGGACCGGGCCCTGCGCGACATGAAGTTCCATGTCATCAGGACGAGCGAACTGGTCTAGGAAGGGCAACGCCCCTGCGGCTTTTCGACAAACCCCACCTGTCTACTTCAGCCGTTGAATGGACGACTGCAGCCGGAGGGAGGTCGACATGATCCGCATCGCGAGCTGGCTCGCCGTCTTCACTGTCGTGCTCGTGGCACTGGCCACCGTGTGGCTCGCGGCGCTCCCCCGCGATCCGTTCCGCCAGCCCGGCGTGTCGTGGAGCTGGGGTTTCCTGAGCGGTTACACGGTGCGCCTGCTGGATTCGGGTCGCTATGTCGATTCCAACTGGTGCGATATCTGCCAGGAGGAACGCTCGTTCGGAACGTGGCGCGCCACGGCGGACGGTTATGAGCTAGTCCCGGATTCCGGCAAGCCGCGCTGGCAGCTTCTGCGCATCGGACAGGATGGATGCGCGCGACTTATCGGGCCACCGGCCAGGCGGGGTGGGCCGGTCGTGTACTTCCGACGGGACGGCGATGCCTGCGAACCGCGCGTTATCGTCGAGCAGCCTCGATGCGTTCGTTCCGACATGCCTCCGATGGATGGTGGGCGAGGGGGCGTGGGTGGTAACGTCCGCCATCAACGCTGAATGGACAAGGCACCGGATGGATCGCGGCGAATGGTTCGAGCCCAAGTGGCGCTGGCTCAAACGGCTTGCGATGGCTGCGGCTGCAGGCCCCGTCTTCGTGGGCGCAGGTATCGCGGCCGATCTTGCCGCACTGATTGTCCTGGGCGCGGCGCTGCTGGTTCCGATCCTCGCCTGGCTGGTCCTCATTCCGGTCCTTCACTGGAAGGATCGCTACCTCGGCGAACACAGCGGCACATGGGGCGCGTTCCTCGCGCTGGAAGCATCCGGCTGGTCCAGGGTCGTTTACTGGTTCCGGCACGTCCTGCCGGATTGGCAGAAGTCCGGGCGATACGCGGATACGGTCTGAACGCCTGACGCCATCAAGGCCGATGCGCCCCGTTTGTCGCGTGCGATCCGGTCAGTCCAGCTTCCGCCACACCGAAATCGGAATCGCGCCGTCCGCTCTGGGTGGCACGCGGTAGGTGAGGACGCCGTCGGAGAGCGTGTAGACACGCTGCTGGTTCGCCCCTTCCCAGTTCGGGAACGAAGCGCCCTCGATGCGGAAACTGAGCGTGTGCCGCTCCGCGTCGATCGCCACCGTCCCGTAGTGCGTGCTGGATCCGAGCACGGCCGATTCGTACTCGTCGGCGTTCCCGCGCGCCTTGTCGCCCGAGGCGAAGCGCAGGCGTTCGGACTTGAATATCTGCAGGGAATAGCGCCCCTGCGAATCGACGATCAGGCGGCCGCTGGGCGATGCGCCGTAGTCGGCGACGCGCTCGCCGCCCGGCAGGAGCTTGTCCGCCGCCACGAGCATCCAGGTGCCCTGCAGGGGCGATTGCGGTGGAGCGGGGAAGGCGTCGCGTGCGGCCAGGCTGGCGAGGATCGCGAAGGTCATGACGAGGATGGGTTTCATGGCGGGCAGGCCGTCTGGGGATGCGTGAACCCTACGCCGCGGACATCATTCGATAAATGCATCTATGATGATATCTGTCATTTCCGTCGGAAATCATGGAATGAAGCCACTGGATATCGGCGCGGTGCGGGCCTTCGTGCTGGCGGCGGAGCTGCAGAGCTTCACGCGCGCGGCCGACGTGCTGGGAACCACGCAGTCGGCCATCAGCATCAGGCTGGGCAAGCTGGAAACCCGGCTCGGCAGGCGGCTCATGGAACGTTCGCCGCGGCACGTCCGCCTCTCGGCCGAAGGGCTCGCCTTCCTCGATGCGGCGCGCGGGCTGGTCGAGGCGCACGATCGCGCCGCCGCGTCGTTCGACATCGAGGAGCGACGGCTGGTGGTCGGGGTGAACCATGCGCTGATCGGCAGCGAGCTGCCCTCGCTCCTGCGGCGCATCAGCGCGCACGATCCCGGGCTGCGCGTGGAGATGCGTGTGGGCGCAACGCGCGACCTCATGGCGCTCCACGATCAGGGCGAACTCGATGCGGCCTGGGTGTTGCGGCCGGACGATGGTCGCAAGCGAGGCAAGACGGTGTATGCCGAGCCATTCTCGTGGGTGGCCGCGCCCGGCTGGCTGCCTGCACCGGGTGAACCGCTACCGCTGGCGACGCAGGGCAGCACCTGTCGCATTCGCAACGCAGCGACGGGCGCTTTGGACAGGGCCGGAATCGAGTGGACGGAAATCTTCATCGGAAAAGGCGCCGCCACCCTCGGCGCCGCTGCGGCGGCGGGCATGGCCGTCGCGATCATGGCGACCCGCACCGCGCCTTCGGGCACCGTCGATGTCGGCGATGCGCTGCGCCTGCCGCCGATTCCCGCGCAGGAGGTGATGCTCTACAGCAGCCTCAACGACAAACGTTCGCGCGAGGCATTGCGCCTGATGTCGCTGGCTTTCCAGCAGGCGCGTTGACGATCGGTTGGCGATGCGCTGTTGTCGAGTTCGCTACGCCGTATTGCGCGTGTCTGCTTCTGGCCGTGGCGGACATCAAGGTCGGCCGGACACAGGCATTCGAGTTCAGCGGCTGCTGCTGCGCACAACAAGTCGCATGCCGAGCGTGGCTCCTCCCACGTTCATATGATGAATCGCCGTTCCGCGCTTCGCTTCACAACCGCGTCATTGCCCCGCAGGCCACTGTCCGCGCGTGTCCTTGCCTGAAGGGGAGATCAAATGCGCATCGGCCATCGGTTCCAGTCGCGAGTCCTCCGCGGTGCCGCAGCCTCCACGATCGGTGCTCTGCTCCTGCTTCCCGCGCCTTCCGTCAATGCCGTTGAACGGACCGTCACCAGTTGCGCGGAATACGGCCCGGGGACGCTTCGTGCGCAGGTTGCGGCGTCGGCAAGCGGCGATGTCGTGCGTATCCCGACCTGTGGAAACCTGGATCTGCTCGGCGGTGAGATCGAAGTGCCGCAGGAGAACCTCACCATCATCGGCCAGGGCTATCTGCCCTACATCAGCACGGCACTTTCGAGCCGGGTGTTCCATCACACGGGCACGGGAACCCTGCAGCTCCAGGCCCTGCAGGTAACCAACGGAAGGATCCGCGGCAATGTCGCAACGGGCGGGTGCATCCACTCGGAAGGGCGTGTGCAGCTGATCGCGGCGCACGTCGGGTATTGCGAGGCGATCGGTGAAGGAGGCGAGAATCCAATGGCCATGGGTGGCGGGATCTACGCCCGGACTGTGGAGATGCGCGACAGTCGCGTGTTCTCGAACCTGGCCGCGGGGCCGGACAGCCACGGTGGTGGAATCGCGACGCTTGATCGCGTGACGCTTCTTCGCTCGCGCGTGTACCTCAACGATGCTGGCAACGGCGGCGGAATCTCCACCCTGGGTGGTGCCACGATCACCTATTCCGCCATCGAGATGAACACTACCGAGGACGACAACGCAGGCATCGAGTCCAGCGGTGGCAGCGTCACGATCAACAAGTCGCTGATTTCCTCCAACGTCGCGGGTCGTCGATGCGGTGGCCTGTGTGTGCAAGGCACCGGTCGCACGAGCGTGCTCGACAGCACCATCGCCCTGAACCGCGCGGTATTCCTGGGTGGCGGCGAACTCTCGGACAACGCCGAGGTGAGCAACAGCACCGTGTACGCGAACGTGGATACCTCTGGGACCGTATGCGCCGGTGCCATACGGGCAAAACACCTTGACCTGCAGAGCAGCATCGTGGCGCAGAACGTCTGCCTCGCTGCGCCCGGTCAGTTCTTCGATATCGGTGGACGGCCATGGGAGGGATGGACGTTGACGGGCGCCGACAATATCGTCCGCGGATCGCTGGTGCCCGTGCCGCCCGGCACGCTTGCGGTCAACCCGATGCTCGAGGCGGCGCACGCCAACGGTGGGCCGACGATGACCTATCGCCTCCTGCGCGGCAGCCCTGCGATCGACCGCGGCAACAACAACGCCTCGCGGTCTTATGACCAGCGAGGCCCGGGATATCCGAGGGTCTTCGGACCTCGTGCCGACATCGGTGCCTATGAAGTACAGAAAACTTACTGAGATCGTCCGCTTCAGCAAGTAGGCGCAATAACATTGCGCCGCACCTCAAGGCACGAGCGGCGCAATGCTATTGCGCCCTATGTGCTGGCTCGGGGATATCTCAAGGCATTGGAACCTGCGCGATCACCCTTCTAAGTCTGATCGCTTCTGTTTCCCTGCATCGATCGAAAATCCTTCACGGACAGATAAACCAGGACAGCCATCGCTACAACCAGGCAGCCAAGCAGGATGATTCCGCCGTGCCTTGGGCTAATGGCATGGAAAACCCCATGTCCGTTGACAAACTTTGAGTACTGCCATGCTCCGACAAGGAAGACCGCCAGGAACGAAGCGAACAATGCCTGAACTTTCCTTCGATTGGTCATCTGATTCATGCGCCATCCGTGCCCTTATCTTGGCCGCGCCGACACTAGCATGAGGACTCCGAACCTGAAACTTGGCAAGTAGGGCTGACATGGTTACGGCAAGCGTCCGCTTCTGTCCGATAGCGGACATGGCCACCGCAGGTTCTAACGCGTGTTCCCAAGCCCGCACCGAACGGGGCGGGCGGACGCTTTTCCTGTCAGGAAGGTTGCCAGCTCCGACAGATCAGGGGAGCGCCTTGAGCCGGCGGAAATCGACTCGACCGAACCGCTGCTGAGCCAAAGTGAACCCGATCACTTCGTTCGATGCACCGCGCGAGAACCGTAGGATCGTGTCGTACGGTCCGATGAACGCGTCGGGAGCGATGGGCGTGAAAGGCATCGATGGAACACGTCGGCCGGTGTACGTCAGTCTGCCGTCCCGTGCTATCAGCATGGCGTTGGCGGCGAGGACGTCGCTCGAGTACTCGCCTTCATACTCGCCCAATGCAGAGGCCGTCAGCGACGGCGCCCGTACCAGCGGCATCCGGACGACGTAGCCGTCCGACGTCAGTGTGGCAGCGGCAGGAACGCCCGCCTTCGTTTCGAACGCCAATTCGCTTTGCGTATCGCCGATCCGGTAACGTCCGTTTTCGGCCAGGCCGAGGCGGCCGCGCGTCAAGAAGCCGTCCACATACCAGAGGCCGTCGTCCTTCGCAGATACCGTGCCCGCCACTCCTTCCTCAAGATTGGCGTAGCTACCGATGACGCCCTGGTCCGGCCCGGCTGCGGGCATGGCCTGGTTCGCTGCCACGGGGCCTAGGCGGTCGGCCAGGTAGATGTCCGCCACCTGCCGACCGATTGCTTCAACATCCGCATCGGCGATGTTGCACATCGTGATGACGGCGAACGCATCCTCGGGAAAGCGGAGCTGGTTCGCGATGAAGCCGGCCCATGCGCCGCTCGACACGGCAATCGGTCTGCCGCGGTACGACTCCATCACGATCGAACGTGCCGCCTTGATCCGCGTGCCGTCGTTGAGGGTGCCCCGGGTCTGGAGTGCAGTCGTGAGTTCGCCGCCGCCGACCCTGCCCGAGTCGAGACCTGCCGCCCATCGCAACATGTCCTCCACCGTGGTGAGCAAAGAGCCGTCCCCGTACATCTCCCAGTCGCTGGTAACGAGCGCATGGCCACCTTTGCCGTCCGGTGCATAGGACGAGGCACGGCCGGGAATGACAGCTGATCGACTTTGGAGGTAGCGGGTCCGCTTCATGCCCAGTGGCACGAAGATGCGTTGGCGCGCGAACTCGGGGAGTGTCTTGCCACTCACCGACTCCACGGCCCGGCCGAGCAGGAAATAGCCGGTATTGCTGTACTCGTACCGTGTGCCGGCCGGCGCCGTGAGGTCGGTTCGGCGTGCGAGGACGCGCATTACGTCGTCAGCGCCCGCTACATCCTCCATCCCCACGCCGCCCAGGATCAGCTCCGATGTGTAGTCGCCTGCGCCTCCGGTGTGATGCAGCAAGTGCCGCAGCGTCACCGGCGCAAACGCTTCGGGCAGGCCAGCAACATGCTTGCGGATGCTGTCGTCGAGCGACAGCTTGCCGTCCTGTTCCAGAAGCAGCACGCTCATTGCGGTGAATGGCTTGGCCAGCGAACCGACGTCGAACACCGTGCGCGCCGGATCGATAGGAACGTCCAGTTCCAGGCTCGCCAGTCCATATCCCTTGCTGTAAAGCGATCTGCCATCCTGCATGACGCCGACGGCGCAGCCTGGGGAGTGTGGCCTTGCGTAAGCCGCGAAAAGCCGATCCACCTGCTTGGTGCGGCTGTCGTCAGCGCAGACCCCGAGGGGCAGCAGCGCAAGCGCAAGTGCAGCGGCGAAGACGGTGCGGTCCACGGCCGATCTCCGGCCAGCCGGCTGCCGGCCCCACCGGGTTGAACGTCATCGCCGCAGCGTCACCGGCCACCATCTCCAGCGCGCCGACGAGTGGTTGGCGCAGGCGCACCTGCGCGTGCCCGCGTGTCGAGAGGTTCGCGGGTGCTAATGTCCGCTTTCTACCCATAGCGGACATTCCGGGCAGCCCATGTACACAGATGAAGACATATTCGTGGAAGCCCCCGGCGACCTTGATCTGTCGTTGTTTGCGCAGACGGTATTCCGCCTCATCGGCGTCGAGCAGTTCGAGGAGCGTGAGAGTGCGAACTACGTGGATGGCCAGTACTTCCGCTCCATTGGTTCCGGGGTAGAGATTATCGTGGCGCGCACGGATAACGCCGATCTGACGGACTATCGCTTCTGGTTGAGTCTAAACGCCGACGGGATTGATCGATCTGATTCGTTGGATGCATCCAAGATCGCGCTAATGATCAGTAGTCATGGGTGGCGGTGTTTCATCCCGTCGAGCGATTGGGCTCGCACCACCTGGAGTGGTGCAGGTCGCATTTATGAGGCCTCCTGACGGCCACAAGTCCTGCTTCCGAAAACGTCCGCTTCTGGCCGATAGCGGACCTTCCCGTCAGGGCCGGTGCTAATGTCCGCTTTCGACCCGAAGCGGACACAGGGGGAGTCGGGGGTATGGAAGCAATAGAACTCTTTGGGCCAAAGTTGAGTGCGCTGCTGGCACTCGTGGCGCTTGCGTACTTTCTATTCTCGTTCGCCCCCGTTCTTTGGCCTGCGTTCAGGGCGTTTCGGCGCAAGGGCCGCCTCTCAAAACCATGGCTGTTTACAGGTGTCGTCGGTGCGCTTGTCTACGGAATATTCTGGTTTCTTCTGTGTGCGCTCATGATCCCCGCTGAGATGTACACCGTATTCATAGCGCCGCAACTGCAAGAGGCTGGACTCCCATACGGAGAGGCTCTCGTAAGGGTGGCTGGTTTGGTCGGCAGATACTGGTGGTTGGGCTTGCCGCCGCTCCTGCTGGTCTCTACCGTCGTGGTTACACGCAAGTTGGCGGCCAAGTGGGATCGACTGTGCGCAGCGGCCGCATCCTAACGAACTGTTGAAGGACGTTTTTTTGAGACTCAGCTCGATTGAGGCGACCCGAAGCGAGCACACCGGGCATCAAGGACAGTCATGACCCGCCTCCTTTCCGTATTGGCGTTGCTTGCGGCATCGATCCAGGGCGCGTCCGCCCGCGACGTTCCAAAGGCTCCGCAGACAGTCACCGTCGACCTGGATCGAAATGGTGTGATGGACGTTGCACGCGTGAGCGTGACCGAGGAAGGCGTGCGCCTGCTCATCACTTTGAACTCCGGCCCGTTGCCCGCAGTGGACATACCTGCCGATGCTTCCAGGCAGTTCGGAATATGCCCCGGCTCTCCGCCGGCCCTCAATCTCGTCAAGCAATCCGAGACGCCCTTGGAAGCGCTTGGCGAGATGCCGAACGGCTACAAGGTTTGTCCTACCTGTTTCGAGATCGAAGTGCGCGGCGGAGATTGCGACCCGTTGTACTTCTACTGGGACACGGTAGCTCAGAAGCTCTCCTGGTGGCGCGCGTAGATTTCGGGCTTCGTTGAGGCCTGCGATTCCTGCGAATGTCCGCTTCCAACCCATAGGAACATCGCGCATCGGACGACTTGACATGGACGACGAACAGGCAGCGCGGCAACTGGTGGGCAAGCTTCGAGATCGGTTTCCGGAAGAGGCGGCGCGAACGGATAGTCGGGTCGCGGGGCGCGGGTCGATCGACCGCGTGCAGTCGGATTACGACTGGATCGAAGCATTTGCCGGTCGTGTCGCAGACGCAGTGAGGGAAGGGCGCGGCGCGCGCGTTGAGGAATTGACGGAGTTCTTTGCGAAGCAATATCGAGATGGCCCCGTAGCCGTCCAACGCATTGTGGATGTCGCCATTGCCGAAAACCTGTTTTTCGGCCTCGACGATCAGGCGAAGACCTGGGCATGGCCGCACATTGCGATTGAGATCCGGCAGCTGTACGCCGCGATGTGGGGTGTGCCTCATTAATGCCCGCTTCTGGCCTTTAGCAGATATGGCAGCTGGCGGGGGCAAACCGGTGCGAGTGTCCGCTTCCGCCCTGAGCCCACTCGGAAGACAACACGGTTGAGCCGATCGGCGGAAGCACGGGTACCGGGTCGTGGCAACGATCCCCCGAATGGGTTCGCTGGGCGCTTTCCTAAACGCCGATTCAGGGATTCGAGCCATGACCCTGCTAAGTTCTCGAACCTTCACGATCCATCTACATGTTCCGAAGCAAGCTGAAGCCGCACTCCCGCGGAAAAGGCGTGATATTTCCGATACCAACGAAGGAGGATTGGAATGTTTACCAAGCAAAAACTGACGATGGCACTGGCGATCGTCGCCATTTCGGGCCTTGGCGGCTGCGCAACCTACAAGGAAGAGTTCGCGACCATCAACTCGCGCCTCGATTCGCTCGACGCGAAGGTACAGAGCGCGGCCCAGAGCGCCGAGTCCGCCAATCAGTCCGCGCAGCAGGCCAACCAGCGCCTGGATACGCTGGAAGGCCGCGTCCAGCAGCTTGAATCGGCGCCCAAGCGCGTGCCTCGCGGTTAACCGCGCCTGCACAAGTTGTGACGAAAGGTTTGAACCCGGGACCCGGTGGCCTTTGCTGGTCACCGGTCTCTTTGCTTTCTGAAATCTTTGTTTCAAGGAATCGCATCATCAATACGTGCCTAACCCCTGCGATCCGGGCCGCATGTGGAGCGCTGGCGCTTACGCTGGCGTTCGCCGCCCCCGCCATGGCCAGCGCCCAGGACGATGCCGCTGCGCAGCCCGAAGCCGCGTCCGCCATCGACCAGCTTCCGAAAGACCAGCAAGTATCAGACACGGTGACCGAGCTCGCCGGATGGGTCGTCGCAACCAGGGACAGCCAGGGCTATCCGTTTGCGGTCATCGACAAGGCCGCTGCACAGATCCTGGTGTTCGGTGGCGACGGCCGGCTTCGCGGCGCGGCGCCCGGGCTCTTTGGTTCGGCGATCGGCGATCATTCGGCCCCCGGCGTCGCCGGCCTCGCGCTTCGCGAAATTCCGGGACGTGATCGCACCACGCCTGCCGGTCGCTTCGTGGGCGGTTTCGGCCCATCGATCGATGCCGGGCGTGTGCTGTGGGTGGACTACGATTCCGCGGTTTCCATGCACCCGACGGCTACCGGCGTTCCGGCCGAGAAGCGCGTCGAGCGTCTTGCATCGCCGTCGCCGGACGACAACCGCATCACGCATGGCTGCATCAACGTCCCGCCTGACTTCTACGAGCAGGTCATCAGTCCGACGTTCGAGCGGGGCGGGGTGTTCTACATCCTGCCGGACACGACGCCGCTGGCGGAGGTCTTTCCGGAGTTCGTGCAAAGTCGCCCTACCGCGCAACACGACGAGGGAAGCCACGCACGGGCCGCCCAGCCGTAAGGAACGCGTTGGCGTGTCGCTCGTGGTGTAGGAACAGCGCAACCGCTGGGCGCAATGCGCGGTCTCACGGAACGTTCCCCACGCTGCGTAGTTGGAATGTCAGCTTCTACGGCCACGCACAAAGCACCCAGGATCCATGAAGAGATCCCGGGTGCGTTGTGTCAGCGGCGCCTGGCAGTCGTCAGATCGCCTGCTGCCTGTACCGCAGGTCGAAGCGGTCCAGTTCCATCACCTTCGCCCATGCATTGACGAAGTCCTGCACGAACGCCTCTTCGCCGTCGTTGGCGGCATGCACTTCGGCCAGCGCACGCAGCTGGGAGTTCGAGCCGAAGATGAGATCGGCCATCGTCGCGGTCCATCGCACCTGGTCGGTCTTGCGGTCGCGGCCCTCGAACACGCCCGCTTCGCTTTCCGATGGCTTCCACGCGGTGCGCATGTCGAGAAGGTTGCGGAAGAAGTCCGCTGACAGGGTGCCGGGGCGATCGGTGAAGACGCCGTGCTTCGTGTTGCCGGTGTTGGCGCCAAGCGAACGCAGGCCGCCAACGAGCACGGTCATTTCCGGCGCGGTAAGCGTCAGCAGACTGGCGCGGTCGATCAATGCCACCGCCGAGAGCTTCTCCGCGCCCTTGCGCGCGTAATTGCGGAAACCGTCCAGCGCCGGTTCCAGCACCAGGAACGAATCGGCATCGGTCTGCTCCGGCGTGGCATCGGTGCGACCCGGTGTGAACGGAACGGTGACCTTGTGCCCACCCTTCTGCGCCGCTGCTTCCACTGCCGCGCTGCCGGCCAGCACGACCAGGTCGGCGAGGGAGATCTGCTTGCCACCCTTCTGCTTGCCGTTGAAGTCGCCGCGGATTGCTTCGAGCTTGTCCAGCACCTTGGCCAGTTCGGAGGGTTCGTTGGCCTCGAAGTTCTTCTGCGGTTCCAGGCGGATGCGGCCACCGTTGGCACCGCCGCGCAGATCGCTGCCACGGAACGTGGAGGCCGACGCCCAGGCGGCTTTCACCAGGTTCGGGATCGACAGCCCCGAATCGAGCACCTGCATCTTCAACGCCTCGATGTCGTTCTTGTCGACCAGCGGGTGATCCACCGCCGGCACCGGGTCCTGCCAGATCAGCTCTTCCTTCGGCACCAGCTTGCCGAGGTAACGCACCTTCGGGCCCATGTCGCGATGGGTGAGCTTGAACCACGCACGCGCGAACGCATCGGCGAACTCGGCCGGATTGGCCATGAAGTGGCGCGATATCTTTTCGTAGATCGGATCCATGCGCATCGCCATGTCGGCGGTGGTCATCATCGGCTGATTCAACTTGCCGGGGATGTGCGCGTCGGGCACGTTCTTGCCGGCGTCGCCCTTGGGTTTCCACTGGTTCGCGCCGGCCGGGCTCTTGGTCAGCTCCCATTCGTGGCCGAAGAGCGTCTCGAAGTAGCTCATGTCCCATTTCGTCGGCGTGGGCGTCCACGCGCCTTCCAGGCCGCTGGTGATCGCGTGCGAACCGATGCCGCTTTCGAACGCGTTCTTCCAGCCCAGTCCGAGCTCCTCGATGTTCGCGCCTTCCGGTTCGACGCCGACGTGCGACGCCGGCCCGGCGCCGTGGCACTTGCCGAACGTATGCCCACCCGCCGTCAGCGCGACGGTCTCGTAGTCGTTCATGGCCATGCGCGCGAAGGTCTCGCGGATGTCGCGGCCCGACGCCACCGGGTCCGGATTGCCGTTCGGGCCTTCCGGGTTCACGTAGATCAGGCCCATCTGCACCGCGCCGAACGGATTGGCCAGTTCGCGCTCGCCGCTGTAGCGCTCATCGCCGAGCCAGGTCGATTCGGGACCCCAGTCGATCGGTTGGGGCTCCCACACGTCCTCGCGGCCGCCGCCGAAGCCGAACGTCTTGAAGCCCATCGATTCCAATGCGACGTTGCCGGCCAGGATCATCAGATCGGCCCACGACAACTTGCGTCCGTATTTCTGCTTCACCGGCCATAGCAGGCGGCGTGCCTTGTCGAGGTTGCCGTTATCCGGCCAGCTGTTGAGCGGTGCGAAGCGCTGTTCGCCCGAACGCGCGCCGCCACGTCCGTCGAAGATGCGGTAAGTGCCTGCAGCGTGCCAGGCCATGCGGATGAAGAACGGGCCGTAATGGCCGAAATCGGCGGGCCACCAATCCTGCGAATCGGTCATCACGCCGTGCAGGTCCTTCACGACCGCATCAAGGTCGAGCGTCTTGAACTCGCGTTTGTAGTCGTAGTCCTCGACCATCGGGTCGGACAGCGACGAATGCTGGTGCAGCACGTCCAGGTTCAATTGATCCGGCCACCAGTGCGAGTTGTTGCGGGTCTTGCGGTGGCTCATGACAGGGCACTTCGCTTCGTCGCTCATTGTTATGGCTCCATGGCTAGGCCACTGGAACCTTAGGCCCTCTGGCTGTGTAGATACAGTCAATCATTTCAATCGGTTTCATAGTCTGAATTGAACGGGCGACTACCGGCCCGGACGCTTCGATTGATCCCTTCACGGATACAGCAGGGCGAGCGCACGCGCGAGACGTTGCGCCGCCGCGTGGCCCAGCGCGATGGCCTGGTCGGGCGAAGCTGCGTCGGCATCGAGCAGGCCGCCGGCGGCGATCAGCGTTCCTCCCGCGAAGGCCATCCGCTTCGCGCCGAGCAAGGCGCCCAGGTCCGGCGCGAGGCGAGGGTCTGCCGCATCCAGGCAAGCGGCGTGGAACAGATCCAACGGCAGGCAGGCAGTGCGCAGCGTCGAAGGAAGCGGTGGGGTCCATTTCAAGCCCAGGCCTGCATACAGCGGGGCCAGCCGCTCGCAGGCCACGGCGAACGCGCGCGCGACGAAGGCCCGCGTGCGCTGCGACTCGGTTTCCAGTTCGTCGCTCAGCGGCATCCGGCCAGGCGCGCAGGGCAATTCGCCCGTGACCCGGATTTCGATCGAGACGAAGCGCGGATCGGCGGCGTCCGCACACGACGACGCAACCACCACGCCCGTGTCCCGCGTCAGGAACGCGCGTGAGTGCGCTCGCCCGTCAGGGTCGAGCGGACGCGCGCCCATCGCCACCAGGACCTCCGAGGTGGCGTCCAGGGCAGCCTCGGCCGAGGTGGTCGCCGCGACCAGGCCGATGACAGTGCAAGGCGCGACGGGCAGCCGCGGGGGTTCGCTCATGGCTATTCCAGTTTCGCAGGAAGCAGGAGCACCTGCGCGACCTGGCGCTGGCTGTGCACGAAGGTCGATGCGAGTCCGCAGCTCTCGGTCTGGCCGAGCCGATTGTGTGGGCTCCGACAGCTGCATTGGCAGCAAGTAGGGCGCAATAACACTGCGCCGCACCTCAAGGCATGAGCGGCGGGCGAGACGTGCGGCGCGCATTCACCCCACGCGATGTTAATGTCCGCTTTCAACCCAAAGCGGACAAAGCCGAGCTCGATGAAACGGCTCCTCGCAAATTTGGCAATAGCTCTGGGCATCGTCGTGGCGACCTATGGACTCATCGGAACACCGGTTATCCAGCGGCTGCTCCCACTTGAGTGGGTGATTTCAGGCAGCGACCACGCCACGCACTCCTATTACCGCTGGGTCAAGGGCGGAGCCCGGGCGGCAGAGCACAGTGCTGCCTATCTGCCATACGTACTTCTGGCCACGGGACTTGCGCTGTTCGTCTTTGGCATTGCTTCTCGCCGTAAGCTTCGCGGCACTGTGGCCTAACCACTCCACCAGGCCAAACCTACTTCGCGGGCCGGCACGGCACAAAGTCTGGTGAACGTCCGCTTCTCGCCGATAGCGGACATCGGCTGCACAGGGGCGGCGAGGCGGGATGCTAATGTCCGCTTTCGACCCAAAGCGGACATTACGGGGACCGCTCATGCACTTCGTAAGGTTTGGAGAGTTCCTCGCGGTTACTCGCATTACCGGACCAACCCATAACCTCTTGCAGCTCAGGCTCGACGGCACTGGTTCTCGTCCGATCTGTGAGCGACTTCCTGCAGTGGGCGCATGTAGCCACAAGCCGTTGGATGAGGATGCACTCGTCAGGTACGTGCTTGAGGGTGTAGCTGAAGCCAATGGCGAACTCGGGTCGGCCTACTCAGTCGCACACATTCGATATGTCGAGAACGACACCCCGCCAGAGGTTGTTTATGGCTTCATGGCGATGCGCTTGATCGAACGCCTGCACTCAGGCGGCGAGTTCATTCCCGGAGGAACAAAGGTGGGCGAGCTTCCCGTGGACATCAGGCGGCGAATCAATAGCGACTTTCGAGAAGACGGACCTCGGATCGTTGAGATGCTTCGTGCGTTCCAGTCGCGCCGATCGGACATTGCGAACGAGCGCATCCTGCGTTGCATCGTTCAGGCCGCCTCCGGCGACGAAGCTGCAATCGCGAAGTGCCTCAAGCTTGCAGAGGTCGATTGGCGCGACCTCGTGATGGTGGCCGAGTACGGGCCATGGGAGGTGCATTTGAGAGACCTCAGTCAGCCTTTTGAAGAGTGAGCTATGTCCGCTTCTGGCCGATAGCGGACGTTCGGCCGGGACGGCCGGCAGCGGGGCTGCTAATGTCCGCATTCGACCCACGGCGGACATTGCGCGGGTCGAACAGCGATCAAGGGGGGTTTTTGACGTCATCGCATTCGAAGATCTTGTTGCTTGGCGCCGTGCTGCTACTCGGCGGCTGCTGCTATTTCGTGCCGTGCCACCCCGCGGGCTATATGGTCGGGACGGTTGAGGATGGCGTGTCCAGGCAACCTATCTCCAATGCCAGCGTGCGCCTGTATCACTACCAGGCACACACATCCCAGTCCGGGTGTTTTGCACTTGGTGGTGCCGATGCGCTCCCGTTCGAGTTCGGCGTTACGGCCCCAGGCTACAAGCCCGTGCTTGTCGAAGCTGTTTCCGGTTCACACCAGGCAAAAGTGACGCTGATGCCGGAGAGCAGCACCGGTCATAGCGCTTCGAAGCTCATCGAGATTTCGCGGGACAGGTACGCCGAGCTGTCAGAGGATTGCCGCCAGTCCGGAGAGTCCGCGTCTGGCCGATAGCGGACGGGATGGGACGGCCCGCGGCAGGGCTGCTAATGTCCGCTTTCGACTCAAAGCAGCCATTTCGAAGAGGAATATCCTGGAGCTACCTCATACCCGGGAGTCGGTGTTGGAAGCGCTGCGCTGGGGCACGATTCCCGACAGCGCACCACATACGCACAAAGAGATAGCGGAATGGTGCGACCAGTTCTGGTGCCATTTCATGGACGTGGATGCGCCGGCTGAGATCGATCTTCTTCTACCGATCCTTGCTGATGTCGACGTCCAATGGGATCTCTTCCTGGCCAACACCTACACGTTTGAGCAACTACGCGTGCTCAACCTCAACGACGTGAGGTTGCCTGTTGAGTGGTTCGAGGATTGGCTCAGGCAAGCGCACTTGAAGTCCGGCCCATGACCGCTCCTGGCCGATAGCGGACACTCCGCCGGCTTGGGGCACGCTGGCAGTGCTAAGGTCCGCTTTCGACCAAAAGCGGACATCGCGGCCCGGTTTCGGGCTGGTCGCTGCGGCGGGCCAAAGCTGCCACCGACCGTCCGATTCGTCTTCACGCAACCTTATCGAATGCACGCGTCCACTCCATCGGCGGCCGCAGTGCGGCCAACCACGGAGGATTGGCCATGCGTCAGTGGAAAGCGATTGCCGTACTTGTCGTGCTGTCGTGCGCGGCGTGCAGTAAGCATGATGAAGCGCCGCCAACGACGTCCCAGGCGGACGCGAGCAGCCAGGTTCCGGCGGCTCCGCCTGCCGCCCCGGCACCCGCAGCACCCGCACCGGTGGCCGGCGCCACCGTCGTCACGCCGGACAACTTCGTCCGCGCCGAATCCGATACGTACATCGGGCGCTTGGCGAAGGAAGCCGGAGGCCTCGGCAAACTTTTCCACCATCGCGAGCCCGCGTCGGTCGACGATCAGTCGATCGTGCGCCTCAATCGCGACACGCTTTACAGCTTTGCTATCGTCGATCTTGACGTTGGACCGGTCACGGTGACGTTGCCCGAGGCCGGCAAGCGTTTCCAGTCGTTGATGTTCGTCAATCAGGATCATTACAGCTGGACCGAATACGGCGCCGGGAAGCACACGCTTACGCGCGACAAGGCAG
>Ga0102591_1001085_pt1 | contig 40801 bp, 37 predicted proteins | sample AraplaCol_mCL_r2_2_FD_76860 | JGI IMG/M metagenome (GOLD analysis project Ga0102591, IMG submission 76860) | Arabidopsis root microbial communities from North Carolina, USA - plate scrape MF_Col_mCL_r2 (SPADES assembly) (version 2) | ecosystem: Host-associated > Plants > Roots > Endosphere...
GCCGTCGGCCTTCGCCTGCTGGAGCTGCTTCTCCAGGTCGGCCATGTCGCAGTTGGCGTAGCGGTAACGCTTGGCCTTGCATAGGCGCACGCCGTCGATGATCGAGGCGTGGTTCAGCGCGTCGGAGATGATCGCGTCTTTCTCGTCGAGCAGCGGCTCGAATAGGCCGCCGTTGGCGTCGAAGCAGGCGGCGTAGAGGATGGTGTCCTCCGTGCCGAAGAAGCCCGCGATGGTCTTCTCCAGCTGCTTGTGCAGGTCCTGCGTGCCGCAGATGAAGCGCACCGACGCCATGCCGAAACCGTGCGTGTCCAGCGCGTCCTTCGCCGCGGCGATGACGTCGGGATGGTCCGCCAGGCCCAGATAGTTGTTCGCGCAGAAATTCAGCACCGTGCGGCCATCGGCCAGTGTGATTTCCGCCGACTGCGGCGAGGTGATGATGCGCTCGGACTTGAACAGGCCGGCGTCGCGGATTTCCTCGAGCGTGCGTTCGTAGCGTTCGGTCAGGCTCATGTCGGCTCCCCTCAGTTCCAGCTCAACACGACCTTGCCGGCCTTGCCCGCTTCCATCAGGTCGAAACCCTTCTGGAAGTCCTCGACCGGCAACTGGTGCGTGAGCACCTTGCCGAGCGGGAAACCGCTGAGCACCAGCTGCGTCATCTTGTACCAGGTCTCGTACATCTTCCGGCCGTACATGCCGTGGATGGTGAGACCCTTGAAGATGATCTTGTCCCAGTCGGCGCCCGCGCCCTTGGGCATGATGCCGAGCATCGCGATCTTGCCGCCGTGGTACATGCAATCGAGCATGTCGTTGAAGGCGCGCGGATTGCCGCTCATTTCAAGGCCCACGTCGAAGCCTTCCATGTGCAGGTCGGCCATCACGTCCTTCAGCGACGTGTTGGCGACGTTGACCACGCGCGTGGCGCCCATGTCGGCGGCGAGCTTCAAGCGGAAGTCGTTCACGTCGGTGACCACGACGTTGCGCGCGCCGATGTGCTTGCAGATGCCCGCGGCGATGATGCCGATCGGGCCCGCGCCGGTGATCAGCACGTCCTCGCCGACGACGTCGAACTCCAGCGCGCAATGCGCGGCGTTGCCGTAGGGATCGAAGAACGCGGCGAGCTCGGACGGGATCTGGTCCGGGATCGGCCACAGGTTGCTGGCCGGCATCACGATGTACTCGGCGAACGCGCCGTTGCGGTTCACGCCGATGCCGGTCGTGTTCGGGCACAGGTGCTGGCGACCGGCGCGGCAGTTGCGGCAATGGCCGCAGACGATGTGGCCTTCGGCCGACACGCGCTGGCCGATGGTGTAACCGGTGACGCCCGCGCCGACTTCGGCCACGCGGCCGACGAACTCATGGCCGATGACCAGGCCGGGCTTGATCGTGCGCTGGCTCCACTCGTCCCACAGGTAGATGTGCAGGTCGGTGCCGCAGATCGCGGTCTTCTCCAACTTGATCAACACCTCGTTCGGGCCGGGCGAGGGGACGGGCACTTCTTCCATCCAGATGCCCTTGCCGGCTTCGCGCTTGACCAGCGCTTTCATCATTTGCGTCATGTGGGATTCGTCCGCGGACTGGCGGTAAAGAGGGGCGAATTATACGCGGCGGCCGGACCTTGACCGGGTCCGCGGGTTTGCCGCAGGCCGCCGGCTTCGCCTATCGTCCCGGCTCCCCGAGCCGCGAAGAACCCGTCCCCGACCATGCGCCGCCGTCTGTTGAGCCTTTCCGTTTCGATCCCGCTGGCCCTGGGCCTGAACAGCGCCGCGCATGCCGACGAAGGCATGTGGATGCCCTCCCAGCTGCCCGACATCGCCTCGCAGTTGAAGGCCGCCGGCTTCCGCGGCAACGCCCGCGACCTGGCTGAACTGGCGAAACCGCCGATGAACGCCGTTGTGAAGGTCGGCGGCGCCAGCGGCGCATTCGTGTCGAAGGACGGCCTGGTGCTGACCAACCACCACGTCGCGTTCGGCGTGATCCAGTACAACTCCAAGCCCGGCCGCGACCTGATCCAGGACGGCTACATCGCCGCCGACCGCGCCGCGGAACTTCCGGCCAATCCTGACTACCGCGTGCTGGTGACCACCGGTTTCGACCGCATCACCGACCGCATTCTCGCCAATGCCACCGGCAAGCAGGGCCGCGCGTACTTCGACGCGGTCGATGCCGCGACGAAGGCCGCCGTAGCCGAGTGCGAGCGCGAGCCCGGCGCGCGTTGCAGCGTCGCCAACATGTACTACGGCACCGATTTCTACCTGGTGCGCCAGCTCGAACTGCGCGACGTGCGCCTGGTCTACGCGCCGCCGAACGCCATCGGCAATTACGGCGGCGAAGTCGACAACTTCGTCTGGCCGCGCCACGCGGGCGACTTCACGCTGCTGCGCGCGTATGTCGGCAAGGACGGCAAGCCAGCCGACTATTCGCCCGATAACGTGCCCTACGTGCCGCCGGCGCATTTGCAGGTGTCCACGCGCAACGTGAAGGAAGGCGATTTCGCGATGCTCGCCGGCTACCCGGGCGTGACATTCCGTCATCGCATGGCGTCGGAATTCGCGAACCAGATCGACTGGCAGCTGCCTTCGCGCGTGGCGGTCTACCAGGACATGATCGATGTGATCGAAGGCACCGCCGCGAAGGACGAAGCCGCGCGTGTCGCGTATGCCTCGCAGGTGCGCAGCCTGAAGAACAACCTCAAGCGCGCGCAGGGCGAACTCGATGGCCTGCGCCGCAGCGACGCCGCACGCGTTCGTCGCGAAGACGAAACCGCGATGTTTGCCTGGCTCGACAAGCAAGCCGACGCCGCCGCGACGCGCGCCGATATCGCCGCCGCGCAGGCGGTGCTCGATGCCGGCGTTGCCACGCGTGATCGCGACCAGCTGGTGGGCCTGATCCAGTCGCAGACGCAGCTGCTGCGCGCCGCGATCACCGTGCAGCGCCTCGCGAACGAACGCACCAAGCCCGACGCGCAGCGCGAAACCGGTTATCAGCAGCGCGACGAAGTGCTTATCACCGGTCAGTTGAAGCAGGCACAGCGTCGCTACGCGCCGCAGGTGGAAAAGGCGCTGCTGACCGAACTGCTCACGCAATACCAGGCCTTGCCGCCGGCGCAGCACGTCGCCGAACTTGACTCCGTGTTCGGCACCACGTCGGCTCAGCTGAAGCAGAAGCTCGACGCGATGTACGCCGGTACGCAGTTGAACGAGGAAGCAAACCGTCTGGCCGCGATGCAGTCCGCCATGCACGCGGACGGCCGCGCCACGCTCGCCGCACCGAAGGACACGCTGCTGAAAGCCGCGGGCGCGCTGATGCCCGCGTTGCTGCGCCTGGACGAAGAGGCCAAAACCAGCGCCGGCGAACTGCTGCGCCTGCGCCCGGCGTACATGCGCGCGCTGATCGACTTCCGCAAGTCGCAGGGGCGCGCCGTGTATCCGGATGCGAACTCCACGCTGCGCGTGAGCTATGGTCGCATCAGCGCGATGGATCCACGCGATGGCGTGCATTACCGCCCGCTCACCACGGTGCAGGGCATCGTCGAAAAGCACACCGGCGTGGAGCCGTTCGATGCACCCAAGCCCTTGCTCGATGCGATCGCGAAGGGCGATTTCGGCACCACTGCCGAACCGAGCCTGGGCACGCAGACGGTCGATTTCCTCACCAACCTCGACACGACCGGTGGCAACTCCGGTTCGCCCGTGCTCGATGCGCAGGGCAAGCTCATCGGCCTGAACTTCGACAGCAACTGGGAAGCGGTGAGCGCGAGCTGGATGTTCGATCCGCGCTTCAAGCGTGCGATCCACGTGGACATGCGCTACATGCGCTGGCTGCTTTCGAAGGTATATCCGGCGCCGCACCTGCTGAAGGAAATGAACCTGCCGGCGGAGTGATCCGCGGGTGCTGTGCCGATGTGGGCGGCTCGGTGCGGGCATGAATGGGCATCGTGCACCGCGAGCCGCCAGATCGCGCCGCACCGCAGCATGGTTTGTCTTCGCGAACGCGGGCTAGACTCGGCCTTCGACATCAACTCGACCTTCGAACAACAGGAGTGGCGCATGCGTCTTGCGGGGCTGGCGGTGGGTATCGGGTGTGGACTGGGTGCGATGGTCGCGGCCGGTGCGGCGCAGGCGGCGGAAGGCATGTGGGTACCGCAGCAGTTGCCGGAAATCGCCGGCCCGCTGAAGAAGGCCGGCCTGAAGCTCAACCCGTCGCAGCTGGCCAATCTCACCGGCGATCCGATGGCGGCCGTCGTGTCGCTCGGCGGCTGCACCGCAAGTTTCGTTTCGCCGCAGGGCCTGGTGGTCACCAACCATCACTGCGCGTACGGCGCGATCCAGCTCAACTCCACGCCCGAAAAGAACCTGATGCAGGACGGCTTCAATGCCGCCACGAAATCGCAGGAAGTCTCCGCCGGCCCGAATGCGCGCATCTATGCGCTGGACACGATCCAGGACGTGACCAAGCAGGTGCACGAGGCCATCGCCGCCGCGCCCGATGCGCTCGGCCGAACGCATGCGCTGGAGAAGATCGAGAAGCAACTCGTCGCGTCGTGCGAACGCGAAGCCGGTTTCCGCTGCCGCCTGTACAGCTTCTCCGGCGGCAACAGCTATCGACTCTTCCGCAACCTTGAGATCAAGGACGTTCGTCTCGTGTACGCACCGCCGGGCAGCATCGGCAATTACGGCGGTGAAGTGGACAACTGGACGTGGCCGCGCCACACCGGCGATTTCGCGTTCTATCGCGCCTACGTCGGCAAGGACGGAAAGCCCGCGGCGTATTCGACGGACAACGTGCCGTACCAGCCGAAGCATCACCTGAAACTCGCCGACAAACCGCTGGGCGAACGCGACTTCGTGATGGTCGCGGGCTATCCCGGCCGCACGGCGCGCTATGCGCTGGCGGAAGAGTTCGACGAGACCGCGAACTGGACGTACCCGACCATCGGCCAGCACTACAAGCGCCTGGTTTCCCTCGTGCAGCGCGAAGGCAGCAAGAACCCCGATATCGCCGTGCGCTACGCCAGCACCATCCGCGGCTGGCAGAACGTGATGAAGAACTACGACGGCCAGCTGGAAGGCTTCAAGCGCATCGGCGCGGCCGACAAGAAGCAGGCTGAAGAGACGGCGGTGCTCGAATGGCTGCGCGGGCAGGGCGCGCAGGGCGAAGCCGCCATCGCAGCACACAACAAACTGGTGGCGCTGGACGAAGCGGCGCGCACGCATCGCGAACGCGACCTCGTCTTCGGCCAGCTGCGCAGCACGGGCACGCTGGGCGCGGCGACGCAGCTGTATCGCTTCGCGCTCGAACGCGCCAAGCCCGATTCAGACCGCGAACAGGGTTACCAGGAGCGCGATCGCCCGACCATCGAAGGCGCGATGCGCCAGATGGAACGTCGCTACGTTCCGGCGATGGATCGCGAACTGCAGGCGTACTGGTTGCGCGAGTACCTCAAGCTTCCAGACTCGCAGCGCGTTCCGGCGCTCGACAAGTGGCTCGGCGGCAACGACGAGAAGGCGATCCAGGCCGCACTCGACAAACTCGCGAAGACGAAACTCGGTAGCACCGAGCAGCGCGTCACGCTGATGAACACCGACAAGGCCACGTTTGAGAAGAGCAAGGATCCGGCCGTGCAGTTCGCTGTCGCGATCATGCCGACCGTGCTGCAACTGGAGCAGGAAGGAAAGGCGCGCGCGGGCGACGCGCTCCTCGCGCGCCCGCTGTACCTGCAGGCCGTGGCCGACTACAAGAACAGCAAGGGGCAGTCGGTGTATCCCGACGCGAATTCCTCATTGCGCATCACCTTCGGCAACGTGATGGGTTACACCAAGACCGACGGCACGAAGCAGGTGCCTTTCACGCGGCTTGAGGAAGTCGCGACGAAGGCAACGGGCAAAGAGCCGTTCAACGCGCCGCAGTCGCTGCTCGACGCGATCGCCGCGAAGAACTACGGCGGCCTGGCCGATCGCAAGCTCAAGACCGTGCCGGTGAATTTCCTTTCCGATCTCGACATCACCGGCGGCAATTCCGGTTCGCCCGTGCTCGATTCGAACGGCAAGCTCGTCGGCCTCGCGTTCGACGGCAACTGGGAGTCGGTGAGCAGCAACTGGGTCTTCGACCCGACGATGACGCGCATGATCGCGGTCGATCAGCGCTACATGCGCTGGATCATGCAGGAAGTCTTCCCGGCGCCGCAGCTGCTGGAGGAGATGGGCGTGGCGGAGAAGGCGGGGAAGTAACAGAAGCGCGTCAATCGATGGACACTATCTTTCGCCATGCCAGACGGCGAGCGAAAGGCCGTTAGACTTGTAGTCCTTGTATGGATCAAGGCTCTTTCGTGGTCGCACCCGCAAGTTGGATCCGGAATGCAGCGCGCTTGTTCATGGGTAGTGCGCTGATCTGCTGTGTGTTTGCTTCGCTCCCCTCCAGCGCCGCCTCTGGCGAGAAGCTCATGGCGGAGTTGACCGCCTCGGGGCGAGCGCTGCAGGACGTGCAGCCGAAGGCGACCGAGGACTACCTGGCGGGCGACGCGGACCGGGCGCTCGAGCGGTTCCTCGCCGTGTCCGACGAGAACGACTGGAAGTCGCTCTTCATGCTGGGAAACATGCTGTTCACGCTCCAGCCCGAGGAGTCGTTCCGATGGCACCAGCGCGCCTACGAGTTGAGCAGGCACGACGATCTGGTCTTGCTGGAACTCGCGTACGACTACACGCGGCGCGATGAATGTTCCAAGGCGGTGAGCGCGTGGAGGAAGGTCGACAAGGCAGATCTGTTCGGCTCGTACATGCCGATGCTGGCGACGTACTGCCATCTGAAGCTCGGCGACGATGCCGGGGCGTTCGCGATGATGGACCGGTTCAAGGCGCGCCACGGTCAGTTGGAAGGCGCCCTGAAGGACGTGTGGGGCGAGCCGGTGCTGCGGGTTCACGCCGACATGCTGGGCCGGTTCAAGCGCAGCGGTTCTGCTGCCGATCTGGATGCAGCGCTGAAGAATTCCGTGCGCTTCGATGTCGGTCGCGATCGCGGACGCGCGTTGCTCGCGATGGCCGATGCTGCGACCAGTGCCGCGCCGTCGCCTGGCGACGTGGCGGCGCCACTGCAATGCTTGCGTCCGGCGCTCGAGATGGAAGCATCGCTGCCCACGAATGCTGATTCGGGTTCGACCGCTGGCAAGAACGCCATCCGCGACCTGTGGAAGCAACGCATGGACGCGTGCGGACTTGCCATCAACGGCCATGCGCTGCCCGGGAACGCCGCGTTGGCCAGGGTGCTGGTCGTCACCGCGATCGACCTCGACATCGCGTCGGCGCAGGAACTGGTGCTTGCGCATGCGAGCCAGCTCGACGAGCGCGCGCGCTCAAAGGACGGCGATATCGCCGCATTGCGCCTGTTGGCCGCGATGCAGGCACGCACACAGGATCCGGCGCTCCAGCAGACGGACGAATTGGGCTGGTCGCGCTACGCGTCGCCCGAGTTCGCCGCCAGTCGCTTGAGCGGAATGTTCAAGCCGGACGCTACGCCGACACCGGAGAATCTGGCTCGACTGGACCAGGCTCATCGCCAGTTTCCAGACGAACCGAACATCCTGCGCTTGTGGCTGCGTTACGGACGTCCTTCGAATGAGGATGCCCGTGAAGGATGGCGCAGGCTCGCGCTCATGGAGTTTCGCAAGCCGAGCCTGCAGCGGGACGAGATGCACTTCCAGCCCACCGCGTTCACGCTTTACGAGGCGCTGCGCGAGTACCGGGAGGCGTCCGGGCGGTAGTCGCCACGGGGCGTCGAAAGGAAGCGCCCTCGCTCAGTCTTCCGCGATCTCGAAGTCGAACGTGTAGTAATGCTTGCCATCGACGATGTCGATCTGCATCCGTCCGCGCAGGCCTTCGAGTTCGCCCGTTCCCGAATCCGGAACCACCGACACCGACAGCGAAGGCGAACCGCGATCCAGCGTGCCGCTGTGTTGCGTGAGGAATGCGCCGCGCAAACCGTCGAGCGTGCCGTCGATGCGTTCGACCGCGACGTAGGCCGCCGAGCCGTCGACCGGCGTGCCGACCGCGAGCATGTGCACCACGCTGGTCGCTTCGAGCGGCCCGTGGAACTGCTTGTCGAATCGGAAGTGGCCGGCGACCGCACCGCCGCCCAGGTTGAGACCGCCTTCCGGCGTGCGCTTCACATCGAACTCGCCCTTTACCTGTGCCATCGCCTTCGCTCCTTTAGTGGAGCGCGCATCGTCCCGCAGGCGCGCGGCCGTTGCCAGTGCAACCGTTGTGCGCGCCGCGGCTTTTGCTAGGCTGGGGCATTCGGCGCGACGCCTCCGTCGGCCGCTCCCACACGGATCCGAACATGCGCATTGTGCTTGCACGTCACGGCGAAACGCCCTGGAATGCCGAAGGCCGCTACCAGGGGCAGGAAGACATTCCGTTGTCCGAGGTAGGCATCGGACAGGCGCGTGCGCTGGGCGAGCGTCTGCGCGATGTGTCTATCACCCGCGCCGTAGCATCACCGCTGGGCCGCGCGCGCCAGACGGCCGAGTTCGCACTCGGCGATCGCGACCTGCCGCTCACGCTCGATCCGGGCCTGATGGAAATCGCGCACGGCACGTGGGAAGGTCTGCTCGCCACCGAAATCCGCGAACGCGATCCCGACCGCCTGCAAGCCTGGCGTGACACGCCGCACGAGGTGCTGATGCCGGAAGGCGAATCGCTGCAGCACGTGTTCGATCGGGCGTGGCCCGCGTTCGCGCGCGCAACTGAAGGCCTGGGTGCGAGCGACACGCTGCTGGTCGTCGCGCACGACGCAGTGAACCGCGTGCTGCTGTGCCACGTGCTGGGCATACCATTCGCACGCCTGTGGACGTTCCGCCAGGCGCCGACGACGATCAACCTGCTCGAAGGCCCGGACGTCGATCACCTCGAGGTCGTGCGCTTGAACGATTGCAGCCACCACACGGCGTTCTTCGGCGAGGCGGTGCATCGGGCGCTGTAAGGCCCGGCGGCCAGTTCCATCTGCTTTGCGTGCGCGACGCCTGTGGTGGCGTCCGCGCGGGCACCGGCGATAATGCGCGGATGACCCGCACGCTTCCCGACTGGCTCGAATACATCGAACGCATCCACCCCAAGTCCATCGACATGGGGCTCGACCGCATCCGCGTCGTCGCGCAGGCGCTGAAGCTGGGCAAGCCGGGCAGGGCGGTGATCACGGTCGGCGGGACGAACGGGAAGGGTTCGACGGTCGCGTTCATCGAGGCCATCGCCCGCGCGGCCGGGTGGAAGGTCGGCGCGTACACGTCGCCGCACCTGCTCTCGTACAACGAGCGCGTGCGCATCGACGGTGCCGATGTTTCCGACGAATCGCTCATCGAAGCCTTCGAAGCCATCGAAGCCGCGCGCGGTAACACGCCGCTGACCTATTTCGAGTACGGGACGCTGGCCGCGTTGTGGCTGTTCGAACGCGCCAGGCTCGACCTGGCGATCCTGGAAGTCGGCCTGGGCGGGCGCCTGGATGCAACCAATATCGTCGATGCCGACGTCTCGGTGATCACGACCGTGGACCTGGATCATCAGGACTACCTGGGCGAGGACCGCGAGCAGATCGGCGCGGAGAAGGTCGGCATCGCGCGCGCGTGGAAGCCGCTGGTACTGGGCGATAACGATCCACCGTCGAGCGTGCTGGGGCATGCGTACCGCATCGGCGCGCCGACGTGGCGCATCGCCAATGATTTCTTCTTCGAACCACTGCCGTCCTCGCTCGATGCCGACGGCAACGCGCTGCCGGCGCGCTGGCTCTGGCGCGAAATCGGCAAGCGCCTGGAACTGCCGGTGCCCCAACTCGCCGCGCCCGTGCAGCTGCGCAATGCCGCGGTCGCGGTGGCGGCCTTGCGCTCGTTGAAGAAGCTGCCGAAACCGCTGCCGCGCGACGCCTATTCCGACGGCATCGCGAACGCGCATGTCGGTGGCCGGCTGCAGCGGTTCGAGCGCGACGGCGTGGAAATCGTCGTTGACGTCGGCCACAACCCGCAGGCCGCGCGAGCGCTGGCCGACTGGCTGCGCACCGCGCCGGCGCCGGGTCGCGTGATCGCCGTGTACGCCGCGCTGTCCGACAAGGACGTGGCGGGCGTGGCGGAGGCGATGGCAACAGTCGTCGACCAGTGGCATCTGGCCGGACTGGCCGATGCCGGCCCGCGTGGCGGCGACGTCGAGGCGCTCGCGGCACGCCTGGCAGGCACCGCGGCTGCAGGCGCCAAGCGGCACGAGACCGTCGCGCAGGCGCTCGATGCGGCTCGCGCTCAGGCACACGTGGGCGATCGCGTGCTGGTGTTCGGTTCCTTCCATACCGCCGCGAGCGCGCTGGCGTCGCTCGACCGCGACTGAACGTGACCGGCATCGAGCCGGCCACGACGGATCGCGAGGGTATAATTCGCGCGGCGATCCGCCTGCGGTAGACGAGAACCGATGGAACCTGCCCTGAAACAGCGCGTCATCGGTGCGGTCGTGTTGATCGCACTGGCGGTGATCTTCCTGCCGATGCTGATAAAGGGGCCGGCCCCCGAAAGCGGGGCGTCCAATGTCCCGCTGGAACTGCCCAAGGCGCCGGAAGGCGACTTCGAAACCCGCGAGCTCCCGCTGGTGAGCCCGGGCCAGGCGCCGAGCGGCGGGGCGGTCGGCATGAACGCCGACGCCAACGCCAATCCGGACGCCGCCGACACGCTCCCGACCGTCGACACCACCGCGACCACGCCGGCTCCGCCGGAGCAGGGCGCGATGCCGGCCGCCACCGGCGGCGGCAACTTCGCCGTGAGCTTCGGCAGCTACGCCAGCACCGCCGACGCCGACCGCGTCGTCAAGGCGCTGCAGGGCGCGCAGCTGACGGCGTATCAGGAATCCGTACCGGGCAATGGCCGCACGCTGCACCGCGTGCGCATCGGCCCATTCGCCACGCAGGCCGAGGCCGAGGCCGCGCGCCTCCAGTCCGGCCGCGTGCGCAGCGACGTGGGCGCGAAGGTCGTCGTGCTCGACGCCGAGGCCGCCGAACCGGTCGCCAGCGCGTCGCAGCCGGCCCCGACCCAGACAGCATCCGTTTCCGCGCCGGTGCCGCTCGCCGAATCCCGTCCCACGCCGTCGGCCGCCGCGCCGCTGCCGCCGGAACCCGCCAAGCCGGCTCCGTCCAAGCCCGCCGCCCCGGTCGAAAAGCCGGTCGCCAAGGTCGAGAAGCCGGTCGAGAAGCCCGCCGCGCCTGCGGCCCAGCCCGCCGTGGCGCGCCCCAGCACACCGGCCGCCGCCAGCACGGGCTTCGCCGTCCAGCTCGGCGCCTTCGGCAGCGCCGAAGAGGCCGGCAAGCTGCGCGATCGCGCGCGCGGTGCCGGCTTCAGCGCATTCGTCGAACAGGTCCGCACGGACAAGGGCGTGCTGAACCGCGTCCGCGTCGGTCCGGTCGCAAGTCGTGACCAGGCAGACCAGCTGAAAGCGCAGGTCGCGTCGAAACTGGGCGTGAGCGGCATTGTCCGCCCGCATCCCTGACCCCATGTGGGGCGTGGGCTAGCGCATGGGCGCGATGGACTGGGTCCTGCTGGCGGTGGTCGCGGTATCGGCGTTGTTCGGGCTGATGCGCGGCTTCGTCGGTGTCCTCGCCTCGCTGATCGCGTGGGTGCTGGCCGGATGGGCGGCGTTCCACTTCGGCGCCGACGTTGGGCTGATGCTCTCCGGCGACGGTGAGATCGGGGCCGGCGAGCTCTTCGGCGGCTATGCGCTGTGTTTCATCGGCGTGCTGGTGGTGGTCGGCCTCGTCGGCTGGCTGGTGCGCAAGCTGGTGCAGTCGGTCGGGCTCTCGGGGCTCGATCGCATGCTCGGGCTGGTCCTGGGCATTGCACGCGGTGCGTTCGTCGCCTGCGTGCTGGTGCTGCTGGCCGGCTTGACCGAGATGCCGCGCGAGCCGGAATGGCAGCGCTCGCAGGTGGTACCGGTATTCGTGCCGGGTGCGCAATGGATGCGTGTGTGGCTGCCGGAGTGGGCCGCCGAACACGTCGACCTCGATGGTCGCGTGCCGACGGAACATCCGGATCTTCCCCCGGCGGCGACGCCGGACACCACGCCGGCCCTGCCGGCGCCGGTGAGCGAGGCCTAGGGCCTCGCGGCAACAAACAACTTCACAGCAGGACTCATCACCATGTGCGGCATTCTCGGTATCGTCGGCCACAACGACGTCGCGGCGCAGCTCTACGACGGCCTGACGGTGCTGCAGCATCGCGGCCAGGATGCTGCCGGCATCGCCACCGCCAACGGCAACAAGCTGCGCGTGCACAAGGGCAACGGCCTGGTCAGCGACGTGTTCGACGAAGGTTCGATGCTGCTGCTGGAAGGTCGCGTCGGCATCGCGCACTGCCGCTATCCCACCGCGGGCAGCGAAGGTTCCGACGAAGCGCAACCGTTCTACGTGAACTCGCCCTTCGGCATCGCGCTGGCGCACAACGGCAATCTGATCAACACCGACGCGCTGCGCAACGAGGTGTTCGAGCAGGACCGCCGCAACGTCAACACCGAATCCGATTCGGAAGTGCTGCTCAACGTCTTCGCGCACGAGCTCGATACGCAGAAGGCGCTGACCCCGGAAGCCGCATTCCGCGCGATCGAAGGCGTGCATCGCCGCTGCGTCGGCGGTTACGCCGTGGTGGCCACGGTGCTGGGCCTGGGACTGGTGGCGTTCCGCGATCCCAACGGCATCCGTCCGCTGGTGCTGGGCAAGCGCCACAGCGGCGGGCAGGACGAATACGCCGTCGCCTCCGAATCCGTCGCCCTGGACCTGCTCGGCTTCGAGCGCGTGCGCGACGTGCGCCCGGGCGAAGGCATCGTCGTCACGCCGCGCGGTGAGCTGTTCACGCGCCAGTGCGCGGAACCGCGCCAGCACACACCGTGCATCTTCGAATACGTGTACTTCGCGCGCCCGGACTCGATGATGGACGAGGTGTCCGTGCACAAGGCGCGCATGCGCATGGGCCAGAAGCTCGGCGAGAAGATCCTGCGCCTGCGTCCGGACCACGACATCGACACCGTCATTCCGATTCCCGATACCTCGCGCGATGCCGCGCTGGAAATCGCCAACGTCATCGGCGTGAAGTATCGCGAAGGTTTCATCAAGAACCGCTACGTCGGCCGCACCTTCATCATGCCGGGGCAGGGCGAGCGCGCGAAGTCCGTGCGCCGCAAGTTGAACCCGATCCCGCTGGAATTCCGCAATCGCGTCGTGCTGCTGGTGGACGATTCCATCGTGCGAGGCACGACGTCCAAGCAGATCGTGCAGATGGCGCGCGATGCCGGTGCACGCAAGGTGTACCTGGCATCCGCGGCGCCGCCGGTGCGTCATCCGAACGTATATGGCATCGACATGCCGTCGGCGGAAGAACTCGTCGCGCACGGTCGCACCGACGACGAAGTCGAGAAGCTGCTCGGCGCGGACTGGCTGATCTACCAGGATCTGTCGGATCTGGAAGAAGCCGTGTCCGGCCCGAAGCACAGCATCGAGCACTTCGATTCCTCGTGCTTCAACGGCGAGTACGTCACCGGCATCGAGCCGGGCTATTTCGAGCGCATCCAGCAGTTGCGTTCGGACGAAGCGAAGAAAACGCGGAGGGCGTGACGTGCGCGAACTGCAGAAGGCGATGATTCCCGACGACGAGAACGGCGAGGTCCTGCGCCGCATGATCGACGACGGCGACGACCTGTCGCTGGAACGTCCCATCGAGTTCTACCACGTGTTCGACGACGAATCGCAGGCGGAGGCGTTCGCGTCCGCTGCAGCCGACAAGCCGCTGGTGACCGTTGACGAACCGGAGGTCGACGAGGAAGACGTGTGGCAGGTGTGCGTCGTGCGCGTGATGGCGCCGTCGCATGCCGCAATCACCGCGCTGGAGCGCGAGCTGGGCGAGATGGCCGAAACCTTCGGCGGTTTCGCCGACGGCTGGGGTTGCTCGCCGGCCGAACCCGCCGCGCACTGAGGCCATGACGTCGCTGTTCGACGCCGCGCGTGGCTGCCTCGACGCGGCGACGCCCGGGGCGAAGATCGCCGCGACGTTCGCAACGGCCGAAGCGTTCGCGCGTGGCGAGCTGACGATCCCCGAAGACGCGCCGGCGCCGGACGCGATCCGCATGCCAGGCCGTCCCGAACGTCCGTTGCTCGTGCATCCGCGCGATCTTCCGCGCCGCGGATTCGGCAGCGACGAAGGACGCGCGGCGTTCATCCATGCGATCGCGCACATCGAGTTCAATGCGATCGACCTGGCGTGGGATGCGGTGTATCGCTTCCGCGGCATGCCGCACGAGTTCTATGCCGATTGGGTCAGCGTCGCAAACGACGAAGCCCGGCATTTCACGTTGCTGCGTGCACGTCTGCGCGACTTCAATCGCGACTACGGCGATTTCGACGCGCACAACGGCCTGTGGGAAATGGCCGAGAAAACCGCACACGATGGCCTCGCGCGCATGGCGCTGGTGCCGCGCGTGCTCGAGGCGCGCGGGCTCGACGTCACGCCGGGCATGATCGTGAAGCTGCGTTCGATGGGCGACGAGGCGACGGTCGGAATCCTCGAAGTGATCCTGCGCGAGGAAGTGGCACACGTCGCCGCCGGCTCACGCTGGTTCCGCTGGTATTGCGAACGTGCCGGCGTGGAGCCAGCGCCGCGCTTTCGCGAACTGCTGGCGCAATACGCGCGCGCCGTGCTGTATGGGCCGTTCAACCATGAAGCGCGCAGCGCGGCGGGCTTCGATGAGGACGAGCTGGCGGCGTTGGAAAAACTGGCCGGCTGAGGGCTCGCCTCCGTCCCGCTAGAAGCGCGGCATGAATATCAGAGCTGCAACCCGCGCAACTCGAAACCCTTCCGATCCACGCGAAGCACCGAGCCGTGGTCGTACCAGTCGCCCAGCACGATGCGTTCGCACGGACGTCCTTCCACCATCAGTTCGTGCACGGCCGGGCGATGCGTATGGCCGTGGACGATGCGCTCCAGCCCGTAGCGGCCGAACGTGCCGTTCACCGTCATCGGCGATACGTCGGTGATCGTCTCCATCGTGCCTTGCTGCTTCAGCCCGCTCTGGTGCGCGCGACTGGCCTCACGCGCCTGTTGCGCGAACGCGAGGCGCGCTGCCAGCGGCTGCGAGAGGAACTGCGCCTGCCACTGCGGATTGCGCGTCTGCGCGCGGAACTGCTGGTAGGCCAGATCGTCCGTGCACAACGTGTCGCCGTGCATGATCAGCGTCGGCTCACCGTAGAGCATCACCACCGACGGGTCGGGCAGGATGCGCATGCCGGCGCGACGCGCGAAGTCCTCGCCCAGCAGGAAATCGCGGTTGCCGCGGATGAAGTACACCGGCACGCCCGACGCCTGCAGCGCATGCAGTTCGCTGGCGACGAAGGCGCCGGTTTCGGACGGATCGTCGTCTCCGACCCAGGCCTCGAACAGGTCGCCCAGGATGTACAGCGCGTCCGCGTGGCGCGCGTCGGAGCGGATGAAATGGCCGAACAGTTCGGTGATCCGGGGACGTTCGGCGTCGAGGTGGAGGTCGGAGATGAAAAGGGTCGCCATGGGGGAGATTCTAGGGCCAAGCCGTCGAATACGGCCGGCTCGCGCGCGCTCCGGTAAAATGGCCGGTTCCCGACGTTCCGAGCCGCCCGCATGAGCTGCCGCACCCGTTTCGCCCCCAGTCCCACCGGCTACCTGCACATCGGCGGCGCCCGCACGGCGCTGTACTGCTGGCTGGAGGCGCGCCGTCGCGGCGGCGAGTTCATCCTGCGCGTCGAGGACACCGACCGGGAGCGCAGCACGCAGGCGGCGATCGACGCCATCCTGGAGGCGATGGAGTGGCTGGGCCTGGGCTACGACGAGGGCCCGATCTTCCAGACGCAGCGCCTGGATCGTTACCGCGCGGTCGCCGAGGAGATGGTCGCAGCCGGCACCGCGTATTACGCCTACGAGACGAAGGAAGAACTCGAGGCGATGCGCGAAAAGGCCATGGCGGCCGGCGACAAGCCGCGTTACAACGGCGCTTATCGCGAGCGCAACGAAGGCTTCCGCGACGATCCCAACCGCGTCATCCGCTTCAAGAATCCGGTCGACGGCGTGGTGACGTGGGACGACAAGGTGAAGGGCACCATCGAGTTCGCCAACACCGAACTCGACGACCTGGTGATCTTCCGTTCCGACGGTTACCCGACCTACAACTTCGCGGTAGTCGTCGACGACCTGGACATGGGCATCACCGATGTCGTGCGCGGCGACGACCACGTCAACAACACGCCGCGCCAGATCAACATCTACCGCGCACTTGGCGCGACGGTGCCGCATTTCGCGCACCTGCCGATGATCCTCGACCCTGAAGGCGCCAAGCTCTCCAAGCGCACCGGCGCGGCCGACGTCATGCAGTACCGCGAGATGGGCTACCTGCCGCACGCGCTGCTGAATTACCTGGTGCGCCTGGGCTGGTCGCATGGCGACCAGGAGATCTTCTCCATCGCGCAGATGACCGAGCTGTTCGACCTGAAGGACGTGAACGCGAAGGCCTCGCGCCTGGACCCGGCGAAGCTGGGCTGGCTCAACCAGCAGTACCTGAAGAACGACGATCCGAACGACGTCGCCAGGCACCTGCAGTGGCATCTCGATGCGCAGGGTCTCGACTCCGCGAACGGCCCGGCCGCCGCCGACATCGTCGTCGCGCTGCGCGACCGCGTGCAGACGCTGAAGGAAATGGCCGAACGCGCCGCCGTCTGGTTCGGCCCGCTGACGCAGTACGACGATGCGGCCGTCGCCAAGCACCTCACCGACGCCGCGCGCGCGCCGCTGGCCGACGCCCGCGAGCGCCTGGCCGCATTGCCGCAGTGGAGCGCCGAGGCGGTTTCGCAGGCGTTGCACGCGACCGCCGAAGCGCTCGGCATCGGCATGGGCAAGGTCGCCCAGCCGATGCGCGTGGCGATCACCGGCACGCAGGTGTCGCCGGACATCTCGCACACCGTGTACCTGGCGGGTCAGGCGGAGGCGCTGGCGCGCATCGACGCGGCCCTTGCAAAAGTGCCGGCGGGCGCCTAAATCCGGTATATCGGACCGATTCCGCACGATCACGCCATGGGCCACCCGCACACCTGCACCGATCCCTCGCACCACGTCCACGACGGCGACGCCTTCGTGCACGAGGTCGAGCGCGCGTGCGAGGCGCGCGGGCTGCGGCTCACGCCGATCCGCGCGCACGCGCTGCGCCTGATCGCCGACGCGGGCCGCCCGGTGAAGGCCTACGAACTGCTCGACCAGATGAAGGCCACGCACGACGCCGCCGCGCCGCCGACGGTGTATCGCGCGCTGGATTTCCTGCTCGAACACGGCTTCATCCACAAGCTCGCATCGATCAACGCCTTCGTCGGCTGCCATCACCCCGGTTCGGCGCAACACGCGGTGCCGTTCCTGATCTGCGATCGCTGCCAGTCGGCGACGGAGCTGGAAGACGAGCGCATCGTCGAGACGCTCGATCGTCGCGCACGCGAGCTGGGCTTCGTGCCGCAGGCGCAGACGCTGGAAGTGCACGGCGTCTGCGCCGCATGCGCGGCGAGCGCGACGAGAGCGGCGAGCGCCGACGCCTAGAGGTAATCCAGCGTCATCAGCCGGATGCGCGAGCTGGCGATGCCGGCTTCGCGATAGCGCTGCGCGAAGTAGTCCAGCGCTTCGAGCCGGGGCGTGGAGAGATCATCGTAGGCTTTGACGTCGATGCGGTGCGGCGGCACGTCGTTTTGCGTGACGACATGGCCGTATTCGTCGGCGGCGGCGGTCGCTTCTGCCACGACACCCTTGAACGTGATGGTTCCGCTTTCCTGCGCCCACGCGCATGGAGGCGCGAGGAACAGTACGGACAGGAGGGAGGCATGCAAGGCTCGCACGATGTGCGGCGAAGCGTTGCGACGAACACATGCGCGCGCGGGCGCGATCGTCGTGCTGAAGGACAGACCGGATACGGTGTTCATTCCATGCTCCTTCTGATGCGGCGGTTCGCCGCCGGAGCATTCTGCGAAAAAGTCGCAGGGCAGTGCGCGTAATTCCTATGAGAAAATTTCACATTGAAATTGTCTCGCGGCCGAGTTAGCGGCCGGGCTCAGATCGTCCGACGCTCCGCGGCCGTCGCGGCGTCGCCCGTGTTCGGCGTGCCCGTCGGTTCGATCAGCATCAGGTGCGCTTCCTCCACCGCGACCGGGCGGTGTTCGACGCCGCGCGGCACGATGAACATCTCGCCCGGACCGAGTTCCACCGCGCCATCGCGCAGGTCGATGCGGATGCGTCCTTGCAGCACCAGGAACAGATCGTCGCTGTCGGCGTGCGAGTGCCAGACGAACTCGCCCTTCACCTTCACCACCATGATGTCGTGGCCGTTGAAGGTCGCCACGGTGCGCGGCTGCCAGTGTTCGTCGAAGGTCGACAGCTTCGCTGCGAGATTGATCGGAGCATGGGTCATGTCGGCTGCACCTGCGGTTGCGCGCGTGCCGTCACCGGCACGGATTCGCGGATCGGAAGGTTGGCGACGGCGGCGATGAGCGCCAGCGTCATGTCGGCGTACCACATCCAGCTGTAATCGCCGAAGCGCTCCAGCACCAGTCCGCCGACCCACGCGCCGAAGAATCCGCCGAGCTGGTGCGACAGCAGCGTAAGGCCGAACAGCGTGCCCAGGTAGCGCGGCCCGAACAGCTTGCCGACCAGGCCCGCCGTCGGCGGCACGGTCGCGAGCCAGGTCAGGCCCAGGCCGGCGGAGAACAGGAAGAACGTCAACGGCGTCGGCGGCGAAACGAGGTAGATCGCGATCAGCAACGAGCGGCTGGCGTACATCGTGGCGAGCAGGTACTTCATGCGGAAGCGTTGGCCGAGCCAGCCGGCGCCGAGGCTTCCACCCACGTTGAACAGGCCGATCAGCGCGAGCGACACCGCCGACACGCTCGCCGGCAGCCCGCACAACGCGATCTCGCCCGGCAGGTGCGTGACGAGGAAGGCGATGTGCACGCCGCAGGTGAAGAAGCCCAGGTGCAGCAGCCAGTAGCTGCGATCCCGCACGGCGATGCGCAGCTGTTCGCGCAGTCCTATGCCGGGCGCGGCGCTCGTCGCGGCGGCGCCCGCTGCGGGCGGGTGTTGCGCATCGCCATCGCGACGGCGTAGCGGCCACGCGAGCGGCAACGTCGCCAGCGCGGAAACCGCCAGCGTCCACATCGCCGCAGCCCAGCCGGCGGCGCTGATCACCGCCTGCACCAGCGGCGCGAACAGGAACTGGCCGAACGAGCCGCCGGCGTTGATCACGCCCGCGGCCATCGAACGCTTTTCCGCGGGCATGTGCTGCGCGGTCGCGCCGATGAGGATCGAGAAACTGCCCGCGCCCGCGCCGGCCGCGCTCAACACGCCGAGCGTGAGCAGCAGGCCCCATTCCGATGCGAGCGCCGGTGTGAGCACCAGTCCCGCCGCAAGCAGCACGCCGCCCGCGACCAGCACGCGGCCCGGGCCGCGCTGGTCGGCGATCGCACCGAACACCGGCTGGACCACGCCCCACACCAGTTGGCCGATCGCCAGCGCGAAGCTGATCTGCGCGATGGTGAGGCCGGTGCTCTGACCGATGGGCGCGATGAACAAGCCCATCGACTGGCGCACGCCCATGGTGATCATCAGCATCGCCGTGGCGGCGAGCACCAGCGGCCAGTAACGCGTTGCGGGGTGGGGCGCGGCTGGGTAAGGCACGGCGGTCATTCGAGTTCCATTCGCGCCATCGCGCGGTCGAGTTGTGCGTGCAGCGCATTCACGCCGGCGGCGCCGAGGCGTGCGTCGATCTCGTCCTGCGCCTTGCGCCAAAGCGGCCGCGCGCGTTCGAGCACGCGCTTGCCCGCGGGCCTGATGCGCACCAGCTTTGCGCGGGCGTCCTCGTCGCTGCTGGCCAGTTCGATCCAGCCTGCGGCGATGAGCGGTTTGAGGTCGCGACTGAGCGTGGTGCGGTCCATGCCGATCTCGCGTGCGAGCGCACCCACGTTCTGCGGCGTGCGCGCGGCGCGCCGCAGGATCGAATACTGGTTGAGGTTGAGCCCGGCCGCGGCGAGTTCGCGGTCGTAGCGCTGCGTCACGATGCGCGAGAGCTTGCGCAGGCGGAAGCAGGTGCAGAGGCTGGCGGGGAGGGCGGGGTCCGGCATAAGCGTGTATATACACCTATTTCGGGAAAAGAAAAGCGCCGCGGGTCAGGCGGCGCTGTTCATGTTTCGATCCCTCATCCTGGCGAAAGCCAGGACCCGGGCCGGTCGCGCATCGTCAGAGTGGCATGCGCGACAACATCAGCGCTCCGGTCAGAAGAACGCCCGCACCCCGAACGCCACGCCGCGACCCGGCAGCGGCGCCACGTCCTTGAGGAAGGAGGTATGCACGCGCGCTTCCTCGTCGAGCAGATTGCTGCCATCGACGAACAGTTCCCACGCGTTGCCCTTCGGCGTGTCCTGGTGCCAGGCGACGTGCGCATCGACCAGCGTGTAACCCGGCGTCGTCGTCTCGTATGCGGCCACGTCGTCCTGCTCGGCGTAACGCGTCGCGCCCAGCGATGCACGCCAGCTGCCCAGTTCCCAGCTCACTTCGCCACCGACACGGCTCGGTGCGATGCGCGGCAGGTTGCCGCTGCGCGAAAGCTCGGCGGTGTAGTCGTGCGAATGATCGCCATGCGGCACCGAGAACGCGACTTCGCGCGTGCCGCTGCCGGTGAGTTCGGCGCGCACCGTGTCGCCGAACACGCGCAGGTTCCACAAACCGCTGTCGTTGTCGGCGAAGTTCCAGTTGACCTCGGCTTCGGCGCCGTTGAATCGCGCGTTGTCCTGCGTCCACAGGCGCACCGGGTTGCCGTCCTCGACGATGCCGGTGTCGGCCAGATAGATGAAGTCGTCGTACTTGACGTGATAGATCGACGCGCTCGCCTTGAACGGACCGCCATGCCAATGCAGTCCGATTTCCGCGCGATTGGCGGTTTCGGCGTCCATCATCGGCGAGCCCAGTTCGATGCTGCTGGTCGCCACGTGCAGGCCGTTGGAATACAGCTCTTCCGCCGTCGGCGCGCGCTGCGCTCGGTCGAGGCCGAACGACAGGTGGAAGGCTTCGTTGATGTCCCACTTGAACGCGGCCGACAGGCTGGTCGTGTTGAAGTCGCGATCGGGGCCGATCGCCTCGGCTTCATTGACGTCGATCTTGTTGCGATCCACGCGTGCGCCCACTTCGGTCTTGATCACGCCGAACTCGCGCTGGCCCAGCCAGAACACGCCGGCGTCGTTGCCCTTGGAGGCGGGCACGAAGGCTTCGGCGCCGATGGCTTCGAAATCGCGCTGGCCCCACTGCACGCCGACCGCGCCGTCCCAGCCCCACAACGGCTTGTGCACGAGTTCGACACGCGCTTCGGTGCTGGTGTTGTTGAAGACGGTGCCGACGTCCTCGCCTTCGTATTCGGTGTGCGTGTAGTCGGTGCGCGCGACCTTGGCGCGCAGCGACTTGAATGCGCCCAGGTCGTCCAGCCCGCCGCGCAGTTCGTAACGATGCTGCGTCATGCCGATGGTGACGGGACCTTCCTCTTCATCGGCGGGTGCTTCCTCGCCGTCGTGCGCGTGATCGTCGCCGTGTTCGTGGGCGCCCGCGGGTACGCCGTACCGCGTATCGAACAGGCTCGCGCCGATGCCGAGGAAGCCGCGCTCGCCGATCCAGCTCACGCCCAGCGCGCCGCTGTCGGTGCGCACGGCGCTGTTGGGCAGCGTGCCCCTGGTCGACGGATCCGGCGTCTCCCCTTCTTCCTGCATCAGGCGGTTGCTTTCCGGATAGCCGGGGATGTCGTAGTCGCCGGTTTCGCGATGCAGCGCGTCCGCGTGGAAGACGACGTTGCCCGACGCAGCCGTGGCGTCCATGCGGAACATGCCGGTGCGTTCGTCGTTGACGGTATTGCCGCGCACTTCGGCGCGGCCCTGCAGCGGCTCGTCGGTGACGGCTTCGGGAATGCGGCCGTCGACCACGTTCACCGCGCCGCCGATCGCGCCGCTGCCGTAGAGCAGGGTGGCCGGGCCCTTGAGCACTTCGATCTGGTCGGCCAGGAACGGCTCGATGCTGACCGCGTGGTCGACGCTGACGGTGGAGACGTCGCCCGAACCCAGGCCGTCGCTCAGCACCTGCACGCGGGCGCCGTCGAAGCCGCGGACGATCGGGCGGCCCACGCCGGGGCCGAAATAGGACGACTGCACGCCGGGGAGTTTCCCGACGGTCTCGCCAATGGAATTCGCCTTGACCCGGTCCAGCTTCTCGCCGGCGAGGACGTCCACGGGGCGGACCAGGTCCTCGGTGGTCCCGACCAGCGGGGTCGCCTTCACCTCCACGCCGCTGAGGTCCTTGGGCTGGTGGTCGTGGCCCTGGTCGTCGGCCTGGGCGGCGAAGGGGAGGGCAGCGGCGAGGGCGAGAGCGAGGGGGAGTCGGCGATTCAGCAGGCGCTTTGACATGGGGCGGGTTAAAGTAGGTGGCTCAAGTTGCGTAATGTTATATTATAACGAAACCGGTTCCACCCCCTCCCGAAAGTCATGCCGCCAATTCGTCCCCGCAGCCTGCTCGATCGCATCGGTGCCACCGGCTCCCTGCTGTGCGCGATCCATTGCGCGTTGCTGCCGCTGGTGATCGCCGTGCTGCCGTCGCTGGGCGTCGCGGCGTGGCTGGGTTCGGGCTTCGAGGAAGGCTTCGTGCTGTTCGCCACCGGCCTTGGACTGTTCAGCATGTTCTGGGGCTATCGCCGCCATCGCGCCGCGCAGGCGTTGTCGCTGATGCTGCCGGGCCTGGCGGTGCTGTGGTTCGGCGTGCTGTACCAGCCGCTGCACCAGAGCGTGATCCCGCACGCGATCGCGATGACCTTCGGCGGCACGCTGGTCGGCCTGGCCCATCTGGCGAACCTGCGGCTGAACCACGTGCACGTGCACGACGCTACGTGCGCGCATTAATCCAGTGCTGCGCACCGGATTAATCCCAGAATCTGCGTTGCAGATTCCGGGCCCCGCCGTGCGTCCCCCAATCCCCGCGGCTTCGCCGCGCCCCCTTACTAAGGGGGCTTTTCTCCAGAGACGCCCCCGCGGCGACTGGTACGCCCGTGTTAGACTTCGCGACCTCGCGCGAACGCGAACTTCGTAACCCCGCACTCCGGTGCGGATCTGAACAGATTCAGGAGCACATCATGGGCAAGGGCGACCGCAAGACTGCCAAGGGCAAGCGCTACAACTCCAGCTACGGCAACGCCCGCAGCGCCACGACCAAGGCCGCCGGCACCGCCGCTGCCCCGGTCGCGAAGAAGGCGACCAAGACCGTGGCCAAGGCCCCGGCCGCCAAGAAGGTTGCGGTGAAGAAGACCGCTTCCAAGGAGTAAGCGCTCCGGCGCGCTCTTCGGGCCATGTGCCCGGAAGCAGAAAGCCCCGCCTAGGCGGGGCTTTTGTTTTTCTGCGCGAAGGAACGCGCGCTCAGCGCTTCGCCGCCGCCTTCTCGACCTCGCCCCAGACGCGCAGCAGATTGCCGCCGAGGATCTTGCGGATGTCCGCATCCGAATGACCGCGCTTCTGAAGCCCTTCGACCAGGTTCGGATAATCCGCGACCGAGCGCAGTTCGACCGGCAGGTTGCCGCTCACGCCGTCGAAGTCCGAGCCGATGCCGACGTGGTCCACGCCGATCAGCTTCACCGCGTAGTCGATCTGGTCGAGCACCGCGTCGATGTGCACCACCGGCACCGGGTGCGCGTCCTTCCATGCCTTCTCGAACTCGTCCTTCGACTTCAGCGGCTTGCCCGCCGCGGCGAGCTTCGCGTTCTCCTGCTCCAGCGCATCGGCTGCCGCGAAATACGCCTGCATGTCGGACGCCGCTTTCTCGCTGACGAAGCCGGTGCCGAACACCAGCTGCACCACGCCGCCTTCCTTCGCCACCGCCAGCGCCAGTTCGTCGCTGATGTTGCGCTCGAAGCCCGGCGTGAAATGACGCATGCCCGAATGGCTGGCGATCACCGGTACGTCGGTCACGCGCAACACGTCGCGGATCGCGTCATCGGACAGGTGCGAAACGTCGACCATGATGCCGACGCGGTTCATCTCGGCCACGACCTTCTCGCCGAACGGGCTCAGGCCGCCCCACTTCTTCTGCACCGCATAGGACGAATCGCTGATGCGGTTGTTCGCGCTGTGGGCCAGGGTGATGTAACGCACGCCGCGCGCGTGGAAATCCGCCAGCTTCGACAGGTCGTCGCCGATCGGCGCGCCGTTTTCCATGCCCGGCGTCAGCAGCACGCGGCCGCCCTTGCGCAGTTTCTCGACGTCGCCGGGCGAGCGCAGGATCGCGAACTTGTCCGGATGCCGGCCGACCATCGCCTCGACCGCGTCGATCTGCGTGTTCGCCGTCTGCCAGGCGGTGCCGGCGACGTCCTCTTCGGGTGAGGTGTAGATCGACATGAACGCCACCGAGAGCCCGCCTTCGCGCGCACGCGGATAGTCGAACTCCTTCGTCGGCGCGGCCACGCCCAGGTCGTCCCAGTGCGAAAGCAGTTCGCTGGGGGCGTCGATGTGCGTGTCGACGACGATCGCGTCCTGCGCGAGTTTGCGCGCCGCATCGTTCGCGGCGAGTGCGGAAGTGGCGGCCATAGACAGCGACAGGCCAAGAACGGCGTAACGCAAGCGCATGATTTCTCCCCGTGGCGAATGATCGTTCGAAGCGATGAAACGAATGATGATGGAGCGTGATCAGATGACGCGATGGCCGCCGGCATGCACGGCCTGCGCGAGGCGGCCGCCAAGCCAGTAACACAGTTCGGCCGGATGCTGGATGTTCCACAACACGAAGTCGGCCCGCGCCCCCACGCGCAGTACGCCGCGATCGCCCAGGCCCAACGCGCGTGCGGCGTTCACCGTCGCGCCGCGCAGCGCTTCCTCGGGCGAAAGACGGAAATGCGTGCACGCCAGCTGCATCGCATGGCGCAGCGATTGCAGCGGCGAGGTGCCCGGATTGCAGTCGGTCGCCACCGCCATCGGCACGCCATGCGTGCGGAACGCTTCCAGTGGCGGCAACGCGGTTTCGCGCAGTACATGGAACGCGCCCGGAAGCAGCACGGCGACGGTGCCGGCCTGCGCCATCGCGCGCACGCTGTCCTCGCTGGTGTGTTCGACATGATCGGCCGACAGGCCGTCGAACGAGGCCGCGAGCGCGCCGCCGCCCAGATCGCTGAGCTGGTCGGCATGCAGCTTCACCGGAAGCCCGAGCGCACGCGCGGCTTCGAACATGCGCCGCGTCTGCTCGGGCGTGAAGCCGATGCCTTCGCAGAACGCGTCCACCGCATCGACGAGCCCTTCGGCGTGCAGCTTCGGCAGCCATTCGATGGCGGCGTCGATGTAGTCGTCGGCGCGGCCGGCGTACTCCGGCGGCAACGCGTGCGCGGCCAGGTAGGTCGTGCGCACGCCGATGCCGAGCTGTTCCAGCCGCCGCGCCACGCGCAGCATCTTGCGTTCGTTGTCGAAGTCCAGGCCGTAGCCGGACTTGATCTCCACCGTCGTCGCGCCATCGGCGATGAGCGCGTGCGCGCGCGGCAGCGACTGGCGCAGCAGTTCGCCCTCATCGGCCGCGCGCGTGGCGCGCACGGTCGACAGGATGCCGCCACCGGAACGCGCGATGTCCTCGTAGCTGGCGCCGAGCAGGCGCAGTTCGAACTCGCGCGCGCGGTCGCCGGCGAAGACCAGGTGCGTGTGGCAGTCGACCAGGCCGGGCGTGATCCAGCCCTTGGTTTCGATGACCTCGCGGGCCAGGCGTTGCGGCGCGTCGGGCAGGCCCGAGCGCGGGCCGACGTAGGCCAGGGCCCCGTCCTTCCAGGCCAGCGCGCCGTCGAGGATGTCCGCGTAGCCGGCGGGCGCATCGAGCGTGGCGAGCGAAGCGCCGAGGATCAGTCCGTCCCAGGCCGGATGCGCGTTGGAGGTCATGGGGATCGATTCTAGCCGCAGGTGCGGCCCCGTGCGGGCCATCGCCACGACCGCCCATGCGGGCGACAATGCGGGCATGAAGACCCTCGACGCCGCGATGCTCTGGACCCCCGACGGCTGGCGCTCCGACGCCGGCTTCGACATCGACGACCACGGCCGCATCCGCGCGCTGGACGCAGCCGAGCCGACCGGCAGCGGGAGCTGGATCCTGCCTGGCGTGGCGAACCTGCATTCGCACGCGTTCCAGCGCGCCATGGCGGGGCTGGCGGAGCGCCAGACCAACCCGGAGGACTCCTTCTGGACCTGGCGCGAAACCATGTACCGCTTCGCCGCGCGCTTCACGCCCGAGCTGCTGCGGGCGGTGGCGACGCAGCTGTACGTGGAGATGCTGGAAGCCGGCTACACCACCGTGTGCGAATTCCATTACCTGCACCACGCGCCGGACGGCCGGCCCTACGACGATCCGGCCGCGATGTCGCGCGCGCTCATCGCCGCCGCGCGCGACGCAGGCATCCGCCTGACGCTGCTGCCGGTGCTGTACATGACCGGCGGTTTCGACGGTCGCGCGCTGGGCGAACGCCAGCGACGTTTCGGTCACGACGTCGATGCGTACCTGCGCCTGATCGACATGTTGTGCGAGGACGCCGATCCGATGCTGCACGTCGGCTGCGCGCTGCACAGCCTGCGCGCGGTTCCCCCGGACGCGATGCGCGCGGTGCTCGACGCGCTGCCGCCGTCGATGCCGGTGCACCTCCATATCGCCGAACAGATCGGCGAAGTGCAGGACTGCCTTGCGCTGCGCGATGCGCGTCCGGTGGAATGGCTGCTCGCCAACGCGAACGTGGATTCGCGCTGGACGCTGGTGCATGCGACGCACCTCACACCTGCCGAAACGCAGGGCATCGCGCGTAGTGGCGCAACGGTGGCGATCTGCCCGACGACGGAAGCCAATCTCGGCGACGGACTGTTTCCGCTGCGCGAATACCTGGACGCGGGCGGACGATGGGGCATCGGCTCGGATTCGCATATCTCCGTGTCGCCGGTGGAGGAGCTGCGCTGGCTCGAATACGGGCAGCGCCTGAACACGCGTCATCGCAACATCGCCGTGCGCGCGGATTCGCCGAGCGTCGGCGAAACCCTGCTGCGCGATGTCGTGCGCAGTGCGCGGAACTCGACGGGGCATGCGATCGGTTCGTTCGTCGTCGACGATTACGCCGATGCGGTGGTGCTCGATCCGGATGCGCCGGCGTTGTTCGGCGCGCGGCCGGAGGATGCGATCGATCGCTGGATCTTCAGCGGCAACCGGCCGATGGTGCGCGATGTGTATGTCGGCGGGCGGCGCGTGGTGGAGAACGGGCTGCATCGCCAACGGGTGGAAGTTGCGCAGCGGTATCGTGCGGCGATGGCGACGTTGATGGCGGAGTAAGTAAACCCGTCTTCCCGGCGAAGGCCGGGACCCAGGCCCATAACGTCCGGGCACTCCACCGACCGGTCCAAGCCTCAACCGTCATTCCAGCGAAAGCTGGAACCCATGTTGATTTTCCGGGACGGGCGCTCAAGCGAAGAGCGGAAGTCAAAGTGGGTTCCAGCTTTCGCTGGAATGACGGTGGAGTGGCGTGCCGTTTTCCGCCTTCGAGAAAATTCCAGCGGAAAGGCTCACGGCCTGGGTGCCGGCGTTCGCCCGGATGACGCGGAATCTTGGCGTCGGCAGGTGCTCGCGCTCACTCAACCGAACAGATCCACCTTCGCCGGCAACGCCCCTTCCATCCGCAACAGGAATTCCTTCGTCGGCAGCCCACCGCCGAAACCCGTCAGGCTCCCATCGCTGCCGATCACGCGATGGCACGGCAACACCAGCGGCAGCGGATTGCGCCCGTTCGCCGCGCCCACCGCACGCATCGCCGACGGCTTGCCGACGCGTTGCGCGAGTTGCGCGTAGCTGATCGTTTCGCCATACGGAATCGAGGCCAGCGTGTGCCAGACGCCCAGCTGGAACGGCGTCCCGCGCGGCGCCAGCGGCAAATCGAAATCGCGTCGCGCACCGTCGAAGTATTCGCCCAGTTGCGCGGCGGTCAGGCGGATCACATCGCACTGCCGAGGTTCCCACTGCGCGCAGTCGGACATCGGATGGCGCGGGTTCTGGAATTCGATCAAATGAAGCCCTTCATCGCTGGCCGCGAGCAGCAGCGACCCGACCGGGCTGGGCACGGACGCGTAGCGGATCATGCCGTCGCATCCACGCCGCTGGCGCGGGCCGCGCTGCGTTTCGCGCGCACCGGCGTCTCCGCGCGTACCACCGGCGCCGGCACCGAATCGCGCCACAGATGGATGACCGCGTAGCCGCGCCACGGCCGCCACGCTTCGGCGCGTGCGGCCAGTGCCTTCGGCGTCATGCGCGTGCCGTCGGCGGGCAGCGCCTTCTGCAACACCAGGTCTTCGACGGGGAACGCATCCGGATGGCCCAGCGCACGCAGCGCGATGTACTGCGCCGTCCACGGGCCTATGCCGGGCAGCGCGACCCAGCGCGACACGAAATCCTCCAGCGTGCGTTCGGAACGGAAATCCACGCGGCCATCGAGCAGGGCACGCGCAACGCCGCGCACCGTGTTCGCGCGCGAACGGATCAGGCCGATGGATTCCAGGTCCGCGTCGACCAGCGTTTCGGGCGTCGGAAACAGATGCGCCAGGCCTTCGGCGAACGGCTTCGGCAACGCCTGCCCGTACTTCTGCGCGAGCCGCGTCGCGAACGTGCGCGCCGCGGCGACGCTGACCTGCTGGCCGATGATCGCGCGCACCGCGATCTCGAATCCGTCCCAGCCGCTGGGCAGGCGCAGGCCCGGTCGCTGTGCTATCAGAGGCGCGAATCGCGGATCCTGGGACAACGTCTCTCCGATGGCCTGCGGATCGGCATCGAGATCGAACATGCGACGCAGCCGCTGCACGATTTCCAGCAGTTGCGACGACGTCGGACCGTGCAGTTCGAGTTTGAGCGCATGCTCGCCGTTGGGCCATGCGCTGACGCGCAGCCAGCCGGGCCGCTCGATGGGGCCGATCACGCGCGCATAGCTGTGTTCATCGACGGCTTCCACGCCGGGCAGGGCGCGCCCGCGCAGGAAATCCAGCATCGCCGCGAAGTCGTACGGCGGCCGGTAGCCCATCCGCAGCGTGAGCACGTCGCCCGGCTCGCGCGCCTCGCGCCGGTGCTTGCGCAAGTCGCGCGGCGCCATGCGGTACGCGGTGCGGAAGGCATCGTTGAAACGACGCAGGCTCGCGAAGCCCGACGCGAGCGCGACCTGCGTGATCGGCAGGTCCGTCTCGGTCAGCAGCTGCTTGGCGAACAGCAGCCGGCGCGTGCCGTGCACGCCCATCGGCGCGACGCCCACGCGTTCGACGAACAGCCGGCGCAGCTGGCGTTCGCCGATGCCCACGCGCTGCGCGAGCGCGGCCAAAGGCTGTTCGGCCAGTGCGCCGTCGTCGATCAGCTTCAACGCGCGCGCGATCGCCGCATCGCCGCGACGCCAACTGCCGTCGTCGGGCGACAGTTCCGGCCGGCAGCGAAGGCACGGGCGATAGCCGGCAGCTTCGGCGGCCGCGGCGTGGCGGAAATACACGACGCGCCTGGCGGTCACCGCCGGACACACCGGGCGGCAATAGATGCGCGTGCTCAGCACCGCGGTGAAGAACAGTCCGTCGAAACGCGGGTCGCGCGTGCGGCGGGCCTGCTCGCAGACATGGAAGGCGGGCAGGGTGTCGGCGTGGACGTGGGGGTCGGACATGGCCGCAGGCTAACACCGCGATGAGGGGCGAACTGGCCGGATTCGGACATCGACGTACCGGCCCGGGTGGGGCGACCTTTTCAGATGACTCTGATTCCGGCGTTGCCGACGCGCTGCCGAGAATAACGGCGCCATTCCGAACGGGTCCGCTCCATGAATGCTCTGATTGACCGCATCAGCAAGGCTTACGACGAAGTGCCGTACACGTCTGCCGCCTTCACCGTCAGCGCGCCGGAGCACCTGCGCGCGGTGGCCCACCTGTTCGGCCTCGACGCCCCTGTTCCTGAACGCGCGCGCGTGCTCGAACTCGGATGCGCCGCCGGCGGCAACCTGATTCCGTTCGCGGTGCGTCATCCCGGCGCCGAAGTGGTCGGCATCGACCTGTCGCCGGTGCAGATCGACATTGGCCGGAACCTCGTCGAGGCGATGGGCCTGAAGAATGTGCGCCTGATCCAGGGCAGCATCGCCGACGTGGGCCAGGAGCTGGGCAAGTTCGACTACATCGTCTGCCACGGCGTCTACAGCTGGGTCCCGGAGGACGTGCGCGCCGCGATCCTGCGCGTATGCAGCGAACGCCTGACGCCCGACGGCGTCGCGTACGTCAGCTACAACACCTATCCGGGCTGGAAGGCCAAGGAAATCGTGCGCGACGCCATGCTGCTGCGCGCCGGCGACCGGGCCGCCGCACGGGAACGCCTGGCCTATGCGCGCGGCATCATCGAATTCCTTCACGAGCAGGCGAAGCAGGGGACGGTGCTGTCGACCGTGATGGGCGAGCACATCGACATGATTCGCGACGGCGAGGACTACTACCTCAGCCACGAATACCTCGAACTGTGCAATGCGCCGTGCTACTTCAAGGATTTCGTGTCCGATGCGCGCGCGCAGGGCCTGGAATACCTCGGCGACGCGACCGTCGCGACGATGTTCGCCAGCAACTACGGCACCGCCGCAGCGCCGGCGCTGCTGGCCGAGTGCGGCGGCGACCAGGTCGTGCTCGAGCAGTTGCTGGATTTCCTGCAGAACCGGACGTTCCGCCAGAGCCTGCTGGTGCATGCCGATCGCGGCGCGAAGATCCGTTACCAGCTTGTTGCGGAGCGCATCGCAAACCTGCACGTGGCCGGCCGCTATGCGAAGGACGACACGGGCGCGAACGGCATGGTGCATTGGACGTATTCCGGCGGTGCCACGGTCAGCACGTACTCGCCGGTGACGGGTGCGGTGATCGAGCAGCTCAACGCCGCGTGGCCTGCGACGGTGCCGGTGGCCGAACTGCTGGCGACGTGCTCCGAAGGGGATACCGACCGCGTCCTGGAACTTGTGACCAATCTGATCGTCGGCAACGCCGTGCGCTTCCGCAGCGAGCCGGTCGTCCCGGGCACGCTGGGCGACAAGCCCGCCGTGCGTCCTGAACTGCGCAAGCTGGCGGCGGCCGGCGACCACCCGGTCGTGCTGTTCACCGAATGGCACCAGCCCGCGAAGGTCGCGCCGATGGAGCGCTTCCTGTTGCCGCTGCTGAGCGGCGATGTCGATGCCGAGCAACTGGTCGGCGCCGTGCAGCAGGCCGTGGAGCAGGGCGGACTGCGCGTCACGCGCGATGGCGAGACGCTGACGGACCCGATCGAAGTGCTGGCGTCCATTCGCGGGCAGGTGAATTCGGCGCTGGGTTCGCTGGCGGTCAACGCGATGCTGTGCGCGTCGCCGGTGAAGGCGGAAGCCGCCTCGGCGAAGCCGGTCGGGAAGAGCGTCGACAAGGCGAGCCCCAAGCCTGCCAAGGCCGCGAATACGAAGGCGGCAAAGCCCACCGCGAAGACCGAAGCGCCGGCGAAACCCGCCGCAAAGCCCGAAGCGCCGGCCAGCTCCAAGCCGTCCAGGCCGCCGCGCGGCAAGAAGTAAGTGCGTCATGTCCACGCGGCGCCACGCCGCGTGGACGCGTCTTCAGGGCCCGCGCAACGCGGGCAGCAGCGGCGCGATGTCGCCGTCGTTCGGTGCGGCTTCGATGCGAAGCAATCGCACCAGCAGCGGGTAGACGTCGACGTTGTCGAATGCGGGCAGCTCGGTACCCGGTACGAACGATGGCCCGCGCGCGACGAACAACGCGCGCATCGACGGCAGCGCGGGATCGAAACCGTGCGAACCGCGCGTCGCCTGCGGCGGACGCTTCGCGAGTTTCTGCGGATACAGCGCATCCCAGCCTTCATGCATCTGGCACACGATCGGCGGCACGCGCGGATTCGTTCCGTAGTGCCAGCGCGCCGGCAGCGCCTCGCGTTTGTAGCAGTCGTACCGCGCGTGCGCGCCAAGCAATCGCGCTTCGGCCTCGTGTTGGCGACCAGGCAATGGCTGCACGCCGATGGACTGGCCGTCCGACACGACCGTCGCGATCGACGGCGCGATCATCTGCTCCACGCCGATCGCGTGCCCCGGACCGACCGTCGCCATGCCGTGGTCGGACACGACGATCAGGTCGGTGGTGTCGAGCATTCCCCGCACTGCGAGGCCATCGTGCAGCCGGCCGATCACCGCATCGAGTTCGCCCAGCGTGCGCTTCACTTCCGGCGAATCCGGGCCGTGGTCGTGCCCGGCCTTGTCGAGCTGTTCGAAATACACCGCGACGAACTGCGGGCGTTGCGACCGCGGCGCGTCGAGCCAGGCGAGCACGTCGTCGATGCGGCGCGCGGCGGGAACGCTTTCGTCGTAGGCGACCCAGCGGCTTGGATGCACGCCGCCGATCGGCGCGCTGCTGCCCGGCCATGCCCAGCTTGCGCTGCGCACGCCCTGTCGTTCGGCCGTGACCCAGATGGGCTCGCCGCCCCACCACCGACCATCGGCCAACGCCTTGCGATCGGCGACGGCGAAATCGCCGATCTCCGCGTCGGTCATGCGGTTGTGGATCACGCCGTGATGGTCCGGACGAAGTCCGGTCGCCAGCGTGTAGTGGTTCGGGAACGTGAGCGAGGGGTAGGACGGATTCATCCACGCCGCGTGCACGCCTTCGCGGGCGATGCGTGCCAGGTTCGGCGTTGCTTCCGGCGACAGGTAATCGGCGCGGAATGCGTCGATGGACACCAGCACCACGGTTCGCGGCGCTTCCGGTTCGGCCGGGCGCGAGGGGTGGGAGTTGCAGGCGGAGACAAGCAGGCAGGCGGCGACTGCCGCGACGCGAATCAGGGGCATCGGCCGACTATAGCGGGGGTGTATTGCGGCATGACTTTAGTCGCTGGCGGCGCCGGGCCGCCTTGCCAATAGTGGCCGCAACCCGGCGACGACCGCCGGCAAGGGAGCCTGCCATGCGCTTGTCCGCCGTGAGTCGTCTGTCCGCCATCGTGCTGATGGGCGCGTCCGCCGCTGCCCCGGCGCAGAGTCCGCCAAAGCCGGAGCCGGCCCGCATGAGCGCCACCGAATGCCAGGTCTGGGCGCGCGAGCTGAGCTTCGCTCAGTCGGTCGCCGACCACGACGCGACCGCCTTCGCCTCGCATATCGAAACCGACGCCGCGTTCGGCGCCAGCCAGCCGCAGCCCACGCGCGGGCGGGACGAAATCGCCAGGCGCTGGACGGGAATCGTGGAGGGCAAGCGCTTCAAGCTCTCCTGGTACCCGACCCGTACCACCATGGGCGCCGGCAGCGCCGGCGACGTGGCCTGGTCGAGCGGGCCGTCGCTGTTCGAGGACCTGGACCCGAAGGCCACGCAGCGCTTCCGCATCGGCGCCTTCCATTCGGTCTGGCACCGCGGCGCGGACGGGGTCTGGCGGGTGCTGTTCGACGACGGCGTGGACCCGCGCCCGGCCACGGAGGCCGAAGCCGTGGCCTTCCGCGAAGGCCGCCAGGCGACGTGTCCAGAAGCCTGACGAGCCCCTAAACCCGGCGGTTCCCCTCACCGCCGGGAAAGGGCGGGGGGCGTATGGTGGCGATACGGCAATGACGCCGTGCCAACCCCATCAGGTGACGTCATGGAAGTCCGCAATCGCAACCGCAGTCTGGCCGCCGCGCTCGCGACCGCCGTGCTTGGCATGTGCGCATTCGGCGCGTCCGCGCAGGCGGTGTCGGCCGACGCACAGGCGCAGGTGCAGGCCGCTCCCGTGCAGGCCGACGCGTCCGTAGCGGCCGACGCACAGGCGACCGACGACGCGGCGACCCGGCAGCACGCTTCGAACGTCGGCTGCGTCAAGGACACCGGCACGAACATCCGTCCGCGCGATCCGAAGACCGGCAAGCCGCTGTGCATCGGCCCGGGCCGCAGCTACAGCCGCGAGCAGATCGACCGCACCGGCCAGACCGATCTCGCCGACGCACTGCGTCGACTCGATACGTCGATCCGCTGATTGGCTGATCGGGTGAGCGCAATGCGTGGACGGCCGTTCGTGTCCCGGCTCGCGGTGCTGGCGCTGGCGTCGCTGCCAGCGCTGGTCATCGCGCAGCAGCAGCCGAACACGCTGCTGCCGCCGCCACGCGTGGCACCGATCGCGCCGAGTGCACCGCCATCGTTGCCGCGCGGGGTGGATACCTCGCGCGACAACTCGTTGCAGACGCTCAATCGCCAGCTCGATTCATCGAGCAGGCGCGTCGGCGCGGACACGCTGCGCAGCCAGGTCGATCGACAGGACCGGCTGATGGAAGCCGATCGCGCGCAGACCGACGCGCGCCGCGCCGCCGCCGTGACGCCGGCCGAATCCGAACGCATCCGCCAGGATTTCGAAGCCCGTCGTGCCGCGCATGATGCGTGGCGCGCGGGAAAGGAAGCGCAGGTGCAGCGGCTGGAGACGATCGATCTTCCGCCGCCTCCGCCGGTGAATGAAGTGAAGCCGGCGATCGAGCCGCGGCGGTAGTTCCGCAGGATGGGTTTCGCCACGCGAAACCCATCGCTCTTGCGCCTGATGATGGGTTCGCCTCGCGAACCCAGCCTACGATTGCAGGCCTCTTAGCAACCGCTGCAACGACGCCTCGTAGTACCGCCGGAACGCCGCCTCGTCGAAGTTGAAACGTCCCGCGCGATACAGCGCGATCAACCCGTGCGTATGCGCCCACAGCGTCACCGCGACGTCCCACACATCGTCCTCGCGCAACACACCGGCACGCATCGCATCCTCCACCGCATCGGCGACGACATTCAGCGTGGGCGAACGGCGCGCGCGGAAATCCTCGGGGAAACGCCGTGCATCCGTGCGCGCGGTGGAGAACGCATGATCGAACAGATGCGGATGCGCGAGCGCGTAATCCAGGTAGATACGCTGCACCGCGATCAACCGCTCCAGCACGTCGCCACCACGCCCGCGCGCATCCCAGTGACGCGCGATCGCATCGAAGCTGTCGTCGCCGATGCGCTTGAGCAGAGCCTCCCGATTGGGAAAGTGGCGATAGATCGCCATCGGCGTCAGGCCGACCGCCGCCGCCACGCGACGCATGCTGACGCCCGTCGCGCCTTCGCGTTCGAACAACGTTCGCGCCGCACGCAGGATGCGGTCGGCGGTGGGGGTCGTCCCGATGTCGGCTCGGCTCATGTATACAGCGTATACAAATCCGCCTCCGCAGGCGCGAAATCGCCTCGAATGCGCGTGCCACGCGGTCGGCGGCGCGTCGGGCCGCACACGCCGGCGCGATAATTCCTTGGCCTGTTTCGCGCGTCGCCATCGCGGCGCCCAGCCGACGGAGTCTTCCGATGTCGACCCGCAAAGATCCTTCCCGCGTCATCCGTGCCCCGCGCGGCACCGAGAAATCCTGCAAGTCGTGGCTCACCGAAGCCGCGTATCGCATGATCCAGAACAACCTCGACGCCGAAGTCGCCGAAAGCCCGACCGAACTGGTCGTCTACGGCGGCATCGGCCGCGCGGCGCGCGACTGGGAAAGCTATGACGCGATCCTCAAATCGCTGCGCGAACTGGACGACAACGAAACGCTGCTGGTGCAGTCCGGCAAGCCGGTCGGCATCTTCCCCACGCACGCCGACGCGCCGCGCGTGTTGCTCGCCAATTCCAACCTCGTGCCGCACTGGGCGACGTGGGAGCACTTCAACGAGCTCGATAAGAAGGGCCTGATGATGTACGGCCAGATGACGGCCGGTTCGTGGATCTACATCGGTTCGCAGGGCATCGTGCAGGGCACGTACGAAACCTTCGTCGAGATGGGCCGCCAGCATTACGGCGGCAGCCTCAAGGGCAAGTGGATCCTCACCGCGGGCCTGGGCGGCATGGGCGGCGCGCAGCCGCTGGCCGCGTCGCTGGCCGGCGCGTGCTCGCTCAACATCGAATGCCAGCAGAGCCGCATCGACATGCGCCTGCGCACGCGTTACGTCGACGAGCAGGCCACCGACCTCGACGACGCGCTCGCGCGCATCGAGAAGTACACGGCGGCGGGCGAAGCGAAGTCCATCGCGCTGCTCGGCAACGCCGCGGAAATCCTGCCGGAACTGGTGCGACGCGGCGTGCGTCCGGACGCGGTGACCGACCAGACCTCCGCGCACGATCCGGTACACGGCTACCTGCCGATCGGCTGGAGCGTGGAGCAGTGGCAGCGCATGCAGACCGAAGACCCGGCGCGCGTGCGCGATGCCGCGAAGAAGTCGATGCGCGTGCATGTCGAGGCGATGCTCGCCTTCGAGGACATGGGCATTCCCGTGTTCGATTACGGCAACAACATCCGCCAGATGGCGAAGGACGAAGGCTGCGAGAACGCGTTCGACTTCCCGGGGTTCGTGCCGGCCTACGTGCGTCCGCTGTTCTGCCGCGGCGTCGGCCCGTTCCGCTGGGTCGCGCTGAGCGGCGATCCGGAAGACATCTACAAGACCGACGCGAAGGTGAAGGAACTCATCCCCGATGACGAGCACCTGCACCGCTGGCTCGACATGGCGAAGGAGCGCATCAGCTTCCAGGGCCTGCCGGCGCGCATCTGCTGGGTCGGCCTGGGCCTGCGCCACAAGCTGGGCCTGGCGTTCAACGAGATGGTGCGCAATGGCGAGCTGAAGGCGCCGGTCGTCATCGGTCGCGATCACCTGGACAGCGGCAGCGTCGCCTCGCCGAACCGCGAAACCGAAGCGATGAAGGACGGCAGCGATGCCGTCAGCGACTGGCCGCTGCTCAACGCGATGCTCAACGTCGCCGGTGGCGCGACGTGGGTGTCGCTGCATCACGGCGGTGGCGTCGGCATGGGTTACTCGCAGCATTCGGGCGTGGTCATCGTCTGCGACGGCAGCGAGGAAGCCGACAAGCGCATCGCGCGCGTGCTGTGGAACGATCCGGGCACCGGCGTGATGCGCCATGCCGATGCGGGTTACGACATCGCGAAGCAGTGCGCGAAGGAGCAGGGGTTGAAGTTGCCGATGGTGTGAGCGGCGACTTGCGCCCGTCATGCGAACGGCCCGGGACACCGGGCCGTTTTGCATTCATGGACTTGCGAATGCCGCGGTCAACGTGGCAAATAGGCGCGGGGACCGCGAAGGAGCCGCGATGAACGTTCAAGCCGTGAAAAGGATGGTGGCTGCGCTTGTCACGGGAGGCCTGATCCTCGCGATGATGGGCGGGAGTGCCGGATCCACTGAGCGCGCGCGCCTCCCGCCACCGCCGCCCGACCCCGAGGACGCGGTTCGTCCGCCAGCCGCGATTGTCGCCAGGCAAAAGGCGATCGAGGCGGAGCTGGAGCGGATCGGCGTGCACGCATGGGCGGGCGAGTATTCCGAAGGCGATGGCCTCGGCGCGAACCTGCGCCTGTCCCTGGCGCCGCAGGCGGGGATCGCGGGGACGCTGACCGGGTGCCTTGGCCTGTACGACGCCCGCGCCGGTTCGGTGGAGGAATCCCCGGGTGTCCTTAAATTTCACCTGGATGGACGGCGCGAGCAGACGCCCTGGTCGTTTCCGGATGAACTCGTTCCCGTGCGCTGGGGGGAACGCCGATACCTGATCCCGCCGGCGGACCTGATGAGGTTCGTCAATGCGATCCACCGGGGCTTCGAACCGCGCACGGATGCGATGGGAATGTTCCTGCTGGCGCGTGGCGACGAGAAGAAGCCGGCCGATGGATTGCCGGAACTTCCCGAGCCCTATCGTTCCGCCATCCGCGACGTGCCGCTCGACGTTGGCGTGGTCGCCGTGCAGCCAGCGCCCTTGCAGTGCGGCAAGGGCGGCTTCTGCACGCGTATCCACCGCTTCACCGTGGACCGCGGAACATTGGACGGCATCGTTCCAGGCGTGGAGTTGGAGGTGAAATCGCCGGACGATGCAGTAGACACCCCGCTGATCGAGTCCGCCGACGCCACCACGGCGGTCGGCAGCTTCACACGGTATTCCGATGCCAACGACGAGGACGCGGTCAAACCCGACCGACGCTGGGTCTTCACCACCGGTCGCTACACGCCAGCCGCCCGTTAGCGGCTTCATCCAGGCGCGCTGGCAACCGCCCACGCTCCATTCCGGAAAGCGCCAGCGTGGCATTGGCCGGAACGTTGATGTCGATTTCCGTGCAGCCGGTTCGCCATGGAACAACCCGGACACCGGCGCGATGCGCCATGCCGATGCGGGTTACGACATCGCCAGGCAGAGCGCGAGGGAGGTTACCGATGGTGTGATCGGCCCTGTTCATGCGCGCGAGAACGCGGGCCCTGAACGCGCAGGCGCCCACGCGCGGCGTGACCGCTTCGGCTGCGCTGCGTCGTTCTCATGGCGACGGTAGCGGAGGTCTGGACGATGGCGGTTTCCTCGAATGCGGGCGCGATGCGTCGCCCCGGCCTGTGGGGCACGGGCAGTGCGGTGTGGATCTGGGCGCTGCTGGCGCTGGCGGTGGTCGGCTTCTGGCCGGGCTACGTGCGTCGTTTCGGCGAGGCGGATGCGGTCACGCATCTGCATGCGGCCCTGATGCTGTCGTGGTTCGGCATGCTGTTCGCGCAGCCATGGCTGGTGCGCACGCGGCGCATGGCGCTGCATCGGCAGATCGGCAAGTTCTCGTATGCGCTGGTGCCGATGATCGTGATCACCTGCCTGTGGCTCTCGCGCATCCGCATGAGCGAGGCGACGCCGCAGAGCTTCGGCATGCAGACCGTCATCCTGTACCTGGGCATCGCCGCGTCGGCGATCCTGCTGTTGTCGTGGTCGCTGGCCATCGTCCATCGCCGCGACAGCGCGCTGCACGCGCGCTACATGGTGGGCACCGCGCTGGTGCTGATCGACCCGGCGCTTGCGCGATTGCTGATCGCAACCATGCCGAGCCTGGGCCCGCTGGTGGCGTGGGTGAGCTACGGGGTGCTGTTCGGGATACTGGGCGTGCTGATCTGGCGCGACCGCGGCCGCCACGCGCAACGCGCGTTCGTCGTGCTCACCGCGGTGTTCGCGCTCAACTTCGTGCTGATCAACGTGGTGCCGCGCAGCGCGGCCTGGCAGGACTTCGCGCGCTGGTGGGGCGGGTTGGCGTAGGCGGCGTCAACGCCCGCTGCGCAGCGATTCCAGCACGTCGCGTTCGAACGACTTGCCGGCTTCCGCGGGCTCGCCCGCATTGCCGCTGCGGATCAGCCCCAGCCGCAGCGCATCGCCGACGGCCTTCTTCGAACCACCGACCACCACTGCCGTCTGGTCCTCGCTATCGAGCATCACCAGCCGCGCGTCGGCGTGGCGCGCGGCGATGAGCGTATCGAGCAGGCGCAGCACCGCGTCCACGTCGTACCAGTCGCCGAGGTTTTCGGCCGGAACGCGATACGTCCTGCCGTCCATCCGTGCGATCAGTTCGTACGGGCCTTCGTCGTCGGGCGGCGCGACTTCCTCGAAGCGCGCGCCGTCCAGCGCGGGAGACACCAGCCCCGCCAGCGCACGCAGCAGGCCGTCATGTTCATTCGGGAACATGCCCGTTTCGACATCGAACCAGTAGGCGTGGCCGGCCGCTTCCAGGATCGCCGCCGCGTCGCGGCCCTCGACATCGCCCAGCGCAGCCGGATTCACCTTCGCGAAGCCGGCCGAGCGCAGCTGCGTCGCAAGAACGCGCAGGTCGCGTTGCGCGGATGCGGGCCCGGCGGCGTGGGACGCCGTGCACGGCAAGAGGAACAGCAGCGACAGCACGCACAGGCGCAGGACGGACATGCAGGATCCCCCGATCGAATCCGGCGATTCTAGCCGCGCGATGTCGATCCTGGCCGCGCCGGTTCGTCGTCAAAGGACAAGCGGCCCCAAACCGGCTGCGCTACCCTCCGGCAATCGCGAAAGGAACGCACGGCGCATGAGCACCGAACACGACACCACCCTCGACAGCCCGCACGGCGCGATCGCGTCCGATGCGCCGCGTTCCCTCTGGCGCGACCTGCGCGACGCCATCCGCGGCACCAACGCCGACTACACGAAGATCCCGCTGCGCCGGGCCGTGTTCCTGCTTGCGGTGCCGATGGTGCTGGAGCTGGTGCTGGAATCGACCTTCGCCGTGGTCGACATCTTCTTCGTCGCCAAACTCGGGCCGTCGGCGGTGGCGACGGTAGGCCTGACGGAAACCTATCTGTTCCTGCTGTATTCCATCGCGATGGGACTGGCGATGTCGGTCACGGCGATAGTGGCCCGGCGCATCGGCGAGAACCGCCGTGAGGATGCCGCCGTCAGCGCCGTGCAGGCGATCCTCATCGCGTTGCTGGTCTCCGTCCCATTTGCCGTGATCGGCATCGTCTGGGCGAAGGACCTGTTGCGCCTGATGGGCGCCGATGCATGGAGCATCGAACACGGTTACCGCTACACGCAGTGGATGCTCGGCGGCAACGCGATCATCCTGCTGCTGTTCGTGATCAACGCGATCTTCCGCGGCGCGGGCGATGCGGCCATCGCGATGCGCGTGCTGTGGCTGGCGAACGGGTTGAACATCGTGCTGTGCCCGCTGCTGATCTTCGGTTTCGGGCCCGTTCCCGCGCTGGGCATCGAAGGCGCGGCGATCGCGACGAACATCGGACGCGGCGCGGGCGTCGCGTTGCAGTTGTACATGCTGTTCTACGGCGGCAAGCACATCCGCGTGGCGTGGTCGCAGATCGCCGTGCAGGGCGCGGTGATGTGGAACATCGTGCGTACCTCGCTGGGCGGCATCGGGCAGATGATCGTGTCGAT
>Ga0102591_1001086_pt1 | contig 40764 bp, 35 predicted proteins | sample AraplaCol_mCL_r2_2_FD_76860 | JGI IMG/M metagenome (GOLD analysis project Ga0102591, IMG submission 76860) | Arabidopsis root microbial communities from North Carolina, USA - plate scrape MF_Col_mCL_r2 (SPADES assembly) (version 2) | ecosystem: Host-associated > Plants > Roots > Endosphere...
GCGCGACTCAACCTTCGCAGGCGTCGAGCTTGAGCTTCTGACCCGGCTTGATCGCGAAACGCGGCGCCTTGAGCTTGTTTGCCTTGGCCAGGTCGCCCGTGTCGCACTGGAACTTCTGCGCGATGGCGGTCAGGGTCTCGCCGCGCTTGACCGTGTAGGTCGAGGGCTTCGAAGGCTTGCTCGGCTTGGCCGGCTTGCGCGCCGGGGCGCTGGCCGTGGTCGCGCCCGCGCTGCCAATTCCGGCGCTTTCGGTTTCGTATACCTGGTCCTCGGCCTGCACCGGCGTCACCGGCCCGGTGCGCACGATGGCCGACGAGGCATCGCTCATCACCAGCGTGTGCGCCAGTTCGGCGCGCTGGCCCTGCGTGCAATAGCGGCCGTAAAGGCCGGCGATCTTGGTGGTGGCGGCAAGCGTGGTGCCGGCAGGCAGGTACTGGTCGGCCTGGTAGCGCGGGTTGAGGTTGCGCAGCGCGCGCATGAAGCCCTCGCGGGTGCCGCCATTGCCCAGGCAGATCGTGAGCTCGTAGATGGAACTGGGCTTGACCAGGCGCAGCGACGCCGGACGCGCATCGACGCGCGGGATGGTCAGGCCGTATTCCTTCGGATGCAGGAACAGCCACGCGGCAGCAACCACCATCGGCACGTAGTCGCGGGTTTCGGCCGGAAACTGGTTGTAGACCGATTCGTCCCAGAAATTGCGCCCGCCGCTGGTGTTGTACACGCGCTGCGCGCGGCCTTCGCCGCCGTTGTAGGCGGCCAGCGACAGCTCGATGCTGCGGTTGAGCGTGGCCAGGCGTTCGTTGAAGTATTCCGCCGCCGCCGCCGCGGACGCGCGCGCGTCGTAGCGCGTGTCGAAACCGGAGCCGTCGTCGCCCAGGCCGAACCGGCGGCCGGTGGCGTACATGAACTGCATCGGCCCGGCCGCGCCAGCGCGCGAGGTCGAATGCACGCGGCCGTTGGATTCCTTCGCCATCACGCCGAACAGCAGCGCCTCGGGCAGGCCGGCCCGCTGGAACTGCGGCCACATGGTCTGGCGCAGGTACTGGTAGTTCTCGAACGTGTCGATCAGCGACGGACGCATGTCGGTGAGCCAGCGACGGATGCCCGCCTGCACGGCCGGGTTGTACTGGACCATCTTCACGAACTGCTGGCCGTCGTCGCTGAGCAGCGCGGCGGCGCGCGCGGCTTCGGGCACGTCGGCAGTGATGCTGCCGGCGCCATCGTCCTCGTTGTCCTCGGGCACTTCGTCGCCCGAGGCCAGGTCGGCGTTCTGCTTCAGCAGGCGCTTGTAGGCGGCGAGCATGGTCGTGGGCGAGCAGCCCTTCTGCTTCACGCAGGCGGCCAGCACGTCTTCCATGTCTTCCAGCGCGCCATCGACATCGGTGCGGCCGGCGGGGTCGGCATTGCCGATCTTCACCAGCCCCGCGCGATAGCGGGCCTCGGCGGCCTGCATGCGCGTGTTGAGCGCGTCCACTGCGGCCTGGTCGCGCTTGGACAGCGCCTGCGCCTGCGGCATGACGGAAACGAGAGCCAGCGCGAGCAGCGCGGCGGAAGTACGGGCGATCACAGGCATGGACAGCGCAGAGCGTGAAGACGGGGGCAACGCAGGGTAGCCGCCAGCGAGCAAGCGCGACAAGCCGGAAACGTCCGATAAATCCCGAATTCCGGCCACACGTCCAGATGAACGGCGGCTCCGTCCGCAAATCCGCAAGATTCCCAAAGATGAACACGACCGCCCGCGGCCGCGCCTAGAATCGCCGCAACTCCATCGCAGCCCCTCCTCCCGAGATCCCCATGGACCCTATTCTGCTTGGCAAGGCGGTCACCACGCCGCAATCGCTGCCCGAGACCCAGGGACACGTGTTCCTGCAGCCGAAGTTCGGCAACCGCCACGGGCTGGTCGCGGGCGCCACCGGCACCGGCAAGACCGTGACGCTCATGACGCTGGCCGAAGGGTTCTCGCGGCTGGGCGTGCCGGTGTTCCTGGCCGACGTGAAGGGCGATGTCGCCGGCCTCGCGGTGGCGGGCATCGCCAACGAGAAGCTGCAATCGCGCGTGGCCGAGATTGGCGTTGCGAACTACACCAGCGAAGCCAACCCGGTGGTGTTCTGGGACCTGTTCGGAAAGCTCGGCCATCCGGTGCGCACCACGGTGAGCGAGATGGGCCCGACGCTGCTCTCGCGCGTGCTCGAACTCAACGACACGCAGTCGGGCGTGCTCGACATCGTCTTCAAGCTGGCCGACGACCGCGGCCTGTTGCTGCTGGACCTGGACGATCTGCGCGCCCTGCTCGGCCTCGTCGCCGAAGAGCGCAAGGACATCTCGACCAGTTACGGCCTGGTCAGCGCGCAGTCGATCGGCGCGATCCAGCGCTCGCTGCTGCGACTCGAACAGGAAGGCGGCGAGCTGTTCTTCGGCGAGCCGGCGCTGGAACTGTCCGACCTGATGCGCACCACGCAGGACGGTCGCGGCGTCGTCAACATCCTCGCGTCCGAGCAGCTGGTGCTCAAGCCGCGCCTGTATTCCAGCTTCCTGCTGTGGCTGTTGTCGGAACTGTTCGAGACGCTGCCGGAAGTGGGCGACCTGGAAAAGCCCAAGCTCGTGTTCGTCTTCGACGAAGCGCACCTGCTGTTCGACGACGCGCCGCCGGCCTTGCAGCAGCGCGTCGAACAGGTCGTTCGCCTGATCCGCTCCAAGGGAGTTGGCGTGTACTTCTGCTCGCAGTTCCCCGACGACGTGCCCGACGAGATCCTCGGCCAGCTCGGCAACCGCGTGCAGCACGCGTTGCGTGCGTTCACGCCGCGCGACCAGAAGGCGGTGAAGACGGCGGCGGAGACCTTCGTGCCCAATCCGGCGCTGGACGTGGCGAAGACGATCTCGCAACTCGGCACCGGCGAGGCGCTGGTGTCGACGTTGCAGGACAAGGGCGTGCCGATGCCGGTGGAGAAGACGCTGATCGCGCCGCCGCGCTGCCGCATGGGCGCGATCACCGAACCCGAACGCCAGCAGGTGCGCAACGCCAGCCCGGTCGGGCACAAGTACGACGAACGCGTGGACCGCGAATCGGCGGCGGAAATGCTCGCCGCACGCGCGGAAACCGCGACGCAGCAGAGCAAGGCCCCGCCGGCGCGTTCGCGCGCGCAGGACGAGGCCGAGGACAGCGGCTTCGGCCAGGCGGTGAAGGACGCGGTCTTCGGCACCAAGCGTCGCCAGGGCATGGTCGAGACGATGGCCAAGCAGGCCTCGCGCACCGTCGGCAGTCGCATCGGGCAGCAGATCGTGCGCGGCCTGCTGGGCAGCATCTTCGGCGGCACGCGGCGTTGATGCCGGCTGTGGCCCAATCGCCCTTCTTCCGCTAGGAGCACGTCATGTCGAAGCGCCCAAGGTCTGCACGAACCGTTCTCTTCGCCGCGCTGGCCGTAGCCGCGCTGTCGGCCTGCAAGCCACAGGCGCCGGCAGAAACCGCGACACCCGCCGCACCGCCCGCGCAACCCGAAGCTGCGGCGCCTGCCGCACCGACGGCCGATGCGATGCCGTCCGCGCAAGCAATGCCGTTCGACGCGAAGGCCTTCGCCGGCACGTTCACCGGCACCCTGCCCTGCGCGGATTGCCCAGGCATCGACACGCAGCTGGTGTTGTCGGCCGACGGGACCTACACGATCACCGAGTCCTACCAGGAACGTACGGCACCGGCGCTCAAGGGCGACGGCACCTGGACCTCGGAAGAGAACAACCAGCGCCTGCGGCTGGATCCGAACAGCAAGTCCGACAACGACCGGTTGTTCGCGATCCTGTCGAATGACGAGATCCGGCAACTCGACATGGAAGGCAAGCCGATCGAAAGCTCGCTTCCGTACAACCTGAAGCGGTCTGCGCGGTAAGCACGCCCGGCGCCCGGCGAAGGCCGGGGCCCAGGCCCGCAACCTGCAACGCACCCGACGCTCAGGCGCGTGGTGGTATCGTCCCGCCCCCGCATCCGTCGAGCGTGACAGCCTGGATCCCGGCCTTCGCCGCGATGACGTATCCAAGGCGTTTCGCATCATCGTCAGGTGCAGCAACCGGAGTTCCAATGGGCCGCTGGCGTCCGCCCCCCGAAAAAAGCACCGCGCTTATCACCCGCGCGGGCCACGACCGCCTCAAGGCCGAGCTCGACGAGCTGTGGCGCGTGAAGCGCCCGGAAGTCGTCAAGGCGCTGGCGGCTGCCGCTGCCGAAGGCGATCGCTCCGAGAACGCCGAATACACCTATCGCAAGAAGCAGCTCGGCGAGATCGACCGCCGCGTGCGCTATCTCTCCAAGCGCGTGCCCGCGCTGCGCGTGGTCGACACCGTGCCCAGCGATCCGGACGCGGTCTTCTTCGGCGCGCGCGTGGAGATCGAGAACGTCGTCAGCGGCGAGACGCAGCGCTACCGCATCGTCGGCCCGGACGAGACGGATGCGAAGACCGGTGCGATCAGCATCGATTCGCCGCTCGCCCGCGCGATGCTTAAGAAGCGCCTCGACGACGAATTCGAGGCGATGCTGCCCGGCGGCGCCGCGCGTTTCGTGATCGCGGAAGTCGCCTACGACGATATCGAGGCTTCGTAGGGTGGGTTGAGCGCAGCTCAGTCCATCCTCCTCGCCCTCGAACGAATCGCGATGGGTCGAGCTTGCGATCAACCCATCCTAGGGGTCGTCGTCTTCGCTCCGGGGCGAAGGTGCCTTCGCGGGCGTCACGCATGACAGCAAGCCGCCCAGCATCGCCATCGTCACCGGCTTGCGAACGAAACCCTGGAAGCCCGCGGCCATCGTCTGCGATTCGGCATCGGCGTCGGCGCGCGCGGTGATCGCCAGCAGCGGCTGTTCGAAGCCCTGCGAACGCAACAGCGACGCCAGCACCAGTCCGTCCATTCCCGGCAGGTCCAGGTCCAGCAACGCCGCATCGAAACGCGAGGTCGCCACTTCCGACAACGCCTGCAATCCATGCGAGGCGTGTGTGACCTTGTGGCCCTGCGCGCCCAGCATCGCGGCGATGACCTGCGCCACCGTCGGGTCGTCTTCCACCAGCAGCAGCGACAACGCAGCGACCCCGGCATCCAGCCTCGGCGGCGGATCCTCGACCGGTGCAGGTGCCGCTGCCGTGGGAAGCGGCAGCTCGACGATGAACCGCGCGCCCTCGTCCCGCCGGCTGGCAACGGAGATCGCGCCCCCCATCTCGGCCGCGAGTTCCTGGCAGATCGCCAGCCCCAGGCCGCTGCCGCCGTAACGCGCCGCGGTACGCGCGCCGTCGCCCTGTTCGAAACGGCGGAACAGGCGCGTGCATTGTTCGTCGCTCAGGCCCGGCCCGGTGTCGACGACTTCCAGCCGCACGCCGCGGGGGCGCAACGCGGCGACGTGCAGCGACACCGAACCGCGCTCGGTGAACTTGATCGCGTTGGACAACAGGTTCAGCAGGATCTGGCAGACGCGGTTGACATCGCCGCGCAGGCCGCGCGGCGCGTCGTCGTCGACTTCGATGCGGAACGCCACGCCGCGCTGCTGCGCCAGCGGCGCCATCAACGCCGCCGCTTCCTCCACCACCGCGTGCAGGTCGAATGGCGCGTCCGACAGTTCGAGGCGGCCGGATTCGATGCGCGCCAGGTCCAGCGCGTCGTTCACCAGTCGCAACAGGTGCCGCCCCGCGCGACGGATCGACTCGACATAGCCGCGTTGCTTCGGGTCCAGCGGCGTGTCCAGCAACAGCTCGCTCATGCCGAGCACGCCGGTCATCGGCGTGCGCACTTCATGGCCCAGGGTCGCGAGGAAATGCGTCTTGGCAAGCGAGGCCTGTTCGGCGACTTCGCGCTGATGCTTCGTCAGCGTCCACGCCTGGCGACGCTTGAGGCGGCGTCGATACAGCACCACCGCCCAACCGGACACGAGCCCCGCCAGCACGAGCGAGGCGGCCATCGCCCACCAAGTCCGCCACCACGGCGGCACGACCGTGAATGCGATGGCGCGCGGACTGGACCACACATTGTCGGCACCGCGCGCGATGACCTCCATTCGATAGGCGCCCGGCTCCAGGCGCGGCAGCACGCGCTCGCCGCTGTCGCCAACGTCGATCCAGTCCGGGTCGTATCCGGACAGGCGGAAGCGATAGGCGTGGTTGCGTCCATCGTTGAACGAGAGCAGCCGCGCGGAAATGCGCAGGTCGCGATCTTCGGAGGTGAGTTCGAACGGCTGCGCAGGATCGAACGAAATGCGCCGCTCACCGCGATCGACCTCGATGCCTTCGATCGTCACGGGCATCCGCGGGTCCGGGCGCACGTCGGCCGGATCGAAAATCATCAATCCCTCCGGCGAACCCACCAGTATCCGGCTTCGATCCGGCAACAACACCGGCGGCCCGTCGAAACGCTGGCTGGGAAGGCCGTCGCTGGTTCCGTACACGCGCACCGTGCGGGCGACCGGATCGGAGCGGATCAGCCCGCGCACGGCAGTGATCCACACGATGCCCCGCGCATCCACCACCAGTCCGTTCAACGCCGTCGGCGGCATGCCATGACGCGTGTCGAGCTCGCCCGCCAGCGGCTGGAGCGAACGCCCCGTCCAGCGGTACGGTTCGATGGCCCCGAAACGCGCCAGCCACACGCGTTCGCCCTGCATCGCGAAGCCGTACACATGGCGGCGCTTCGCATCGACCAGCGCGACGAAACGCCGCGCGGCCGCGTCCCATCGCCACAGCCCGAGCGAGCCGGCGACCCAGAGCGTGCCATCGGGCCCGGGGCCGATCTGTTCGACGATGAAATCCGACGGCAGGCCGCCATCGAAACCGGCGGGGATCGATGCGACCACCCGGCCCTCGCGATCGCGGATCTGCGCATCGCCGCGTTCGCCGAACACCCACAGCTGCCCGCCGACCTCGGCCATCTGCGGTACCGAACCCGGCGTCGCGTCGCGTGCGCTTTCGCGCGTCCAGCGTCGGAACGTGCGCGTCGCCGGATCGATGCGCACGATGCCACCGGCATCGGTGCACCAGATCGCACCACGCGAATCCTCCAGCACCTGCAGCGATTGCAGTTCGCTGTAGGAGTGGCGGTCGTCGATGACGTGGCTGACCGAGCCGGTATCCGGATCCAGCAGATCCAGCACGCCGCTGCTTCCCACCAGCCACACGCCGCCCTTCGCGGCCGGCGAGATGCCGGTGATCATGCCGTTGCCCAACGATGCGGGATCGCCGATGCGCCGCGTCAGCACCGCGAAATGCCTCCACGCCGGCGCGAGATACCACAATCCATGCGTGTAACTGGCGAACCAGATGCCGCCCTGGCGATCCTCGTACGCGGTGGTCCACGAAGGACGCACCAGTCCCTCGGTGGCCTGGCTGTAGAGCGGCACGACGTCGACGCGCCCGTCGTGCGCGTACCCAAGGCCCTTGAGGATGTCGAGCCAGTAGCGGCCCTGGCGATCGCGCAGCAGGACCTGCAGCACGTCCGCATCGTTTCCGTCCGGCCATGGCGCGCGTTCGAAGCGGCCATCGGGATGGCGGCGCGTCACGCCGTTGGCGGTGCCGAACCAGAGCGTGCCGTCGGGATCGACGCTGATGCCGTTGATCTGCGCCGACGCCAGGTGCCGGTCGGGGACGCGTTCGAAATCGCGTCCCGTCCACCGCGCCGCGCCGTTGAGCGTGCCCACCCACAACTCGCCGCCCGGCGTGACCACGAGCTGGCCGACTTCATCGCCGGGCAGGCTGCGTTCGTCTCTGGCGACCGGCATGTAGCGCGCGAGCGTGCCGTCCGGCGCGAGGCGATGCAGGCCGCCGGGCGAGGTGCCGAACCAGATCGCACCATCGGCCGTGGACGCGATGGACCAGACCTGGTTGCCGCCCATTACCGGCATGTGCGCGCGGTCGTAGAACGTCAGCCGTTGCCGGGTGTCGTCCATCATCGCGAGGCCGGCTTCGCGGGTGCCGATCCACAGCCGGTTGCGCGCATCGACGTGCAGCGCCCAGATGTCGTTGTCGTGCAGGCCGTCCTCCACGCGCCACACGCGGAAATCCTTGCCGTCGTAGCGCGCCAGGCCATCGGCGGTGCCGATCCACAGGTAACCGTCGCGGTCTTCGGTGATGGCCTGGATCTGATTGGACGGAAGCCCCGCCCCGACGCCGACCTGGCGCGGCCTGGGGACTTCCAGTGTGCCGGCGAAGGCCGGCGACACGCATGCGGGCAATGCGAAGGCGAGCAGCCACAACACACGCAACCATCCCATTGGCACTGCCTGCTTCCATGACGGTGCACCCGATGATGGCCGCGGCACACGGCGAGGCAAGGCGACGAAGTCTCTACCGACGCGCCTCGCACGCGCATGCGGTAGCGTGTGCGCATGGACCAGGACGACCTCAAGGCCCTGCTGACGGCCATCGCCATCGGGCTGCTCATCGGCGTGGTGCGCGAGCGCCAGCATCGCGAGGGCGGCGCGATGGTGGCGGGCATCCGCACGCATGCGATGGTCGCCACCGCGGCGGCGGTCGCGGCCGCCATCGGCCCTGCTGTGCTGGTGGCCGTGGTGCTGGCCGTCGGCGTGCTCGCGGTGGCCGCCTATGTGCGCACGCGCGACGAAGATCCCGGCCTGACCGGCGAGATGGCGCTGCTGGTCACCGCGACGCTGGCCGCGCTGGCGCGCATCGACACGGCCGTCGCGGCGGGACTGGGCGTGATCAGCGCCACGCTGCTGTTCGCCAAGCATCCGCTGCGCCGTTTCGTGCGCGACATCGTCAGCGAACGCGAAGTGCAGGACGCGCTGCTGCTGGCCGCATCGGCGCTGGTGATCCTGCCGCTGCTGCCGGACGAGCCGGTCGATCCATGGGGCGTGCTGGTGCCGTCGAAGCTGTGGAAGCTCGTCGTGCTGGTGATGACGGTGGGCATGCTCGGCCATGTCGCGCTGCGCGCGGTCGGTGCGCGATGGGGCCTGCCGGTGGCGGGGTTCTTCTCGGGATTCGCGTCGTCGACCGCGGCGGTGGCAGGCTTCGGCCAGCGTTCGCGCGATGCGGGCGAGGTCACGGCGGGCGCGGCTTCGGCTGCGTTGCTGGCGAACCTGGCGTCGCTGTTGTTGCTGGTCGGCATCATCGCCACGGCGGCGCCGCAGTTGCTGCGCGCGAGCGCGTGGCCGCTCGCGACGGCAGCGGGCGTGCTTGCGGCGATGGCGGCGATCGGATTGCGCCGCCAGGGCGACGCCACCGCGTTGCCGGAAGAGCCGCAGGCGCGCGCGTTCAAGCTGAGCCACGGCCTGCTGTTGGCGCTGGTGATCGCCATCGTGCTGGTCGCATCGGCATGGCTGCGCAGCGTGTTCGGCGACATGGGCGCGCTGGCGACGGCGGTGCTGGTCGCGCTGGTGGAACTGCATGCCTCCGCGGCGACCATCGCGCAGCTGTCGGCTGCGGGCGGGCTGACGATGACGCATGCGCAATGGGGAATCGCGGCGCTGCTCGCATCGAGCGCGATCGCAAAGACCGTGCTCGCGTTCGCCAGCGGAAACCGGCGTTACGGGATGCTTGTCGGCGGCGGCCTCATCGGCATGGCCGTCGCGTGCGCGGCGGTGACGGGCGTGGTGGCGGGCATCGCCGAATCGTAGGATGGGTTCCGCGATGCGGAACCCATCAGTCGGGATGTGACGGCGCGCGACGGATCAGTCGTCGAACGGCACTTCGCCGAACAGGTCGTGCTCGTCGCTGCCCATGATTTCCACGTCGACGAACTCGCCCGGCTTCACGCCGGCCATGAAGCCGTTCTGGATCTGCACCAGGCCGTCGATTTCCGGCGCGTCGTACATCGTGCGCGCGATCGCCAGCTCGCCGTCGATCGCATCGACCAGGCAACGCTGCGTGGTGCCGACCTTGGCTTCGAGCTTGGCCGCGGAGATCTCCGCCTGCTTCTCCATGAAGCGCGCCAGACGCTCCTGCTTCACTTCTTCGGGGATCGAATCCGGCAGCGCATTGGCCGTGGCGCCTTCGACCGGCGAATAGGCGAACGCGCCGACGCGGTCGAGCTGCGCTTCGTCGAGGAAGTCCAGCAGCTCCTCGAACTCGGCCTCGGTCTCGCCGGGGAAGCCGACGATGAAGGTAGAGCGGATCGCGATATCCGGCGCGATGGAACGCCAACGCTGGATGCGTTCGAGCGTCTTGTCAACCGCGCCCGGACGCTTCATCAGCTTCAGCACGCGCGGGCTTGCATGCTGGAACGGGATGTCCAGGTACGGCAGCAATTTGCCTTCCGCCATCAGCGGAATGATGTCGTCGACGTGCGGATACGGATACACGTAGTGCAGGCGCGTCCAGATGCCCAGTTCGCTCAGGCCTTCGCACAGCGCCTTCATACGCGTCTGATACGACTTGCCGCGCCATTCGCGCTCGGCGTACTTCACGTCGACGCCGTACGCGGAGGTGTCCTGCGAGATGACCAGCAGTTCCTTCACGCCGCCCATCGCGAGCTTTTCGGCTTCGCGCAGGACCTGGTCGACCGGACGGCTGACGAGGTCGCCGCGCATCGACGGGATGATGCAGAAGCTGCAGCGGTGATTGCAGCCTTCGGAAATCTTCAGGTACGCGTAGTGCTTCGGCGTGAGCTTGATGCCCGTGTCCGGAACGAGGTCCAGGAAGGGATCGTGCTTCGGCGGAAGCGCCGCGTGCACGGCGGTCATCACGCTGCCGTAGTCCTGCGGGCCGCTGATCGACAGCACGTCCGGATGCGCCTGGCGGATCTGCTCGGGCTTCTTGCCCAGGCAGCCGGTGACGATGACCTTGCCGTTCTCCGCGATGGCCTCGCCGATCGCGTCCAGCGATTCGGCCACGGCCGAGTCGATGAAGCCGCAGGTGTTCACAACGACGACGTCGGCATCGTCGTAGCTCTGCACGATGTCGTAGCCCTCCACGCGCAGCTGGGTGAGGATGCGTTCGGAATCGACCAGCGCCTTGGGGCAACCGAGGCTGACGAAACCGACTTTGGGATTGGCAAGGGACATGGGCGAGCTGGAATGGATGGAGCGGCGACGATGGGACAGGCGCTGCGGCCATCCGGATCGGGTCCGAAGATGGCGCGCGGCGGCGGGAAGGCTGCGGATTATAGCCCCGGCGCTAGAATCGACCCGCCCCTTTCCCCCGTTCAAGCTGAACAGACCATGGCCTCCTGGACCGAACTGGACACTCCCCATGGCCCCGTGCGCGCCTGGCGCGCCGATCCGGGTGGCCCGTCGCACGGCGCCGTGATCGTGCTGCAGGAGATCTTCGGCGCGAACGCGCACATCCGCGAGGTCGCCGGACGCTTCGCCGCGGCGGGCTTCGTCGCCCTGGCGCCGGCCCTTTACGACCCGGTGGCGCCCGGCATCGAGCTGCCCTACGACGAGGCGGGCACCCAGCGTGGCGTCGCGCTGCGCAACGAGCTTGGCTTCGATCGCGCGGTCGACATCGTGGCCGTCGCCGCCGAGACGCTCCACGCCGAAGGCCTGCGCGTGGGCGCGGTCGGCTTCTGCTGGGGCGGCAGCGTGGCGTTCCTGGCGAACACGCGCCTTGGGCTGCCGGCCGTCTCCTATTACGGCGCGCGCACCCTGCCCTTCCTCGACGAACCGCTGCGCGCGCCGATGATGTTCCAGTTCGGCCAGGCCGACCACAGCATTCCGGAAGACGCGATCGCGCAGCACCGGCAAAAACAGCCCCGTGCCGCGATCCATGTCTACGAAGGCGCGGGACACGCGTTCAACCGCGACGTCGACAACCACGTCTTCGATCCCGCCGCGGCCGATCTCGCGTGGCAGCGCACGCTCGATTTCCTGCAGGAGAACCTGCGATGAACCGCTCTGCCAACCATGGACCCTGGCAACTGCATGCACAGCTGGCGCAGGACACGCATCCGGTCGCGCACCTGGCGCTGAGCGAGCTGCGATTGATGGACGACACGAACCATCCGTGGCTGATCATCGTGCCGCGCATCGCCGAAGCGGTGGAGCTGATCGACCTGGACGCGACGCAACAGGCGACGCTGCTGGCCGAGATCAGCCTTGCCAGCCACGCGCTGCGCGCACTGTTCAAGCCGCACAAGCTCAACGTCGCGGCGCTGGGTAACGTGGTATCGCAGCTGCATGTGCATGTGATCGCGCGCTTCCCCGACGACATCGCCTGGCCGCGCCCGGTGTGGGGCACGGCGACCGCGCAGCCGTATTCGCCCGAAGCGCTGGTCGCGCGCATCCAGCAGTTGCAGGACGCGCTGAAGCAGTGAGTCCGACGCCGGCCTGCGACATCGAAGCGCTGGCCGACGACGCGTGGCTGCTGCGCTTCGGCGACCGCATCGACCCGGAACTCAATGCCGCCGTGCATGCGATGGCGGCGCGGCTGCGTGCGTTGAATCCATCCTGGCTTCGCGATCTGGTCCCTGCGTTCGCAAGTCTCGGGGTGTTCTTCGATGCGGGAGTCGATCCGGCGCGGGTGCATGCGCAGTTGCTGGCGCTGGTGGAGGCGTGTGCGTCCGATGGGTTGGCCGCGCGGAAGGAAGCCGAGAACGGCGTCGTCGAAATCCCCGTGCTTTACGGCGGCGAACACGGCCCCGATCTCGAATCGTCCGCAGCCGAACTGGGCCTCTCGCCAGGCGAACTGATCCGTCGCCACACCGCTGGCGATTACACCGTCGCGATGATCGGCTTCGCCCCGGGCTTTCCCTACCTTTCCGGCCTCGATCCCGCGCTGGCGCTGCCGCGACTGGCAACGCCCCGCGCGCGCGTGGCCGCGGGCAGCGTGGCGATCGGCGGTGCGCAGACCGGCATCTACCCGCACGAAAGCCCCGGCGGATGGCGCCTGCTCGGGCGCACGCCGTGGGTGCTGTTCGATGCCGCGCACGAACCGCCGACGCGACTGCACCCGGGCGATCGCGTGCGTTTCGTCGCGATCGACGCCGACGAGTTCGACCGGCTCGTCGCGCGGCAGGACGCAGCATCGTGATGCGCAACCTGCACGTGCTTTCGCCCGGTTTGCAGACGACCGTGCAGGATCGCGGCCGCGAAGGATGGCGCCATCTCGGCGTCGCCCACGCCGGCGCGCTGGACGTCGATGCGGCGGCACTGGCGAACCGCCTCGTCGGCAACGATGCAGGCGCCGCCGTGCTCGAACTCACTTTGCGTGGGCCGACTCTGCGGTTCGACGCGCCAGCGCGCATCGCGATCGTCGGCGCGTCGGCATCGGCGCGATTCGACGGCGAACGCGTGGGCAGCGGGCGGCCGGTCGAACTCCCCGCCGGCACGCTGGAAATCGGTTCGCTGCGCGGCGGCGCGCGTGCGTGGCTGGCGATCGACGGCGGCATCGACGTCGCTCCGGTGCTCGGCAGCCGCAGCACGGACCTGCGCGGCGGCTTCGGCGGACTGCAGGGTCGCGCGCTGCGGGCCGGCGACGTGCTGCCGCTCGGCGCGGGCCTCGGACTCGACATAGACACGCTGGACGCACCAGCGTGGTGGATCGACCCCGCGCACGACGCGCACGAGCCCATCCGCTATCGGCCGTCCGCGCATGCCGCCGCGACCGCCCTCGCCCGCCGCGGCTGGACCGTCAGCGCCAGCAGCAACCGCCAGGGGCTGCGATTGCAGGGCGAAGCGCTGGCTTCGCCGGGCGGCGACGGAGTCTCCGAGCCGGTCGCGCCGGGGACGATCCAGTTGCCGGCCGACGGCTGTCCCATCGTCCTGCTCGCCGACGCGCAGACCGTCGGCGGCTACGCGAAACTGGGCCACGTCGTCGCTGCCGACCTGCCGCGCCTGGCGCAATGCGTTCCGGGACAGCCGCTGCATTTCGCGCCCGTGGACGGCGCCACCGCCCATCGGCTGGCTTGCGCGGCACGTACGCGCATCGCCAGAATCGGCGTGATGATCGACGCGCGCCTCGCCGCGGTCTGAAAACCTTCCACTCTTCGGGCGAAATCCATGAAATCCCATATCGTCGGCGCGCTGGTGCTGGTCGTGATCGGCACCCTGTTCCTGCTCAACAACCTCGGCTTCACCGACATGAGCCTGGGCCGCCTCCTGATGACCTGGTGGCCGGCGATCCTGATCGTGGTCGGCCTGGGCATGCTGTTCAAGCGCGGCTGAGGCCGCGCGACACGACGCCGTGAGCGCGCGCATCGACTTCAACTGCGACCTGGGCGAAGGCTGTGGCAACGATGCGGCGATCCTGCCGCGCGTGACCTCGGCCAGCATCGCCTGCGGCGGCCACGCGGGCGACGAGGGGACGATGCGCGAAACGCTGCGCCTGTGCCGCGCGCACGGCGTCGCCGCGGGCGCGCATCCCTCGTATGAGGACCGCGAGCACTTCGGCCGCCGCGTGCTCGATGTCGCGCCCGCCGAGGTCGCGCGCATGGTGCGCGAACAGGTCGAGCGCCTGCGCGTCATCGCACGAGAGGAAGGCGTGCCGCTCGCGCACGTGAAGCCACACGGCGCGCTCTACAACGTCGCGGCGGACGATCGCGTCGTGGCCGACGCCATCGCCAGGACCGTGGCGGAGATCGACCCTACGCTCGCGCTGTATGCCCTGTCGGGCTCGGCGCTGGCGCAGGCCGGCATCGAACGCGGCCTGCGCGTGGCGCATGAAGTCTTCGCCGAACGCGGCTACGACGCGCGCGGCCGGCTGCGCCCGCGTGGTACGCCGGGCGCGGTGATCGAATCCCTGGAGGCGTCCATCGCGCAGGTGCGACGACTCGCATTGCACGGCGAAGTCGTCGCCGACGACGACCGCATCGTGCGCCTTCGCGCCGACACGCTGTGCCTGCACGGCGATCGTCACGACGCGGCGGAGTTCGCCCGCGCCGTGCGTGCCGCGCTGGAGGAAGATGGCATCGAGGTGCGTCCGTTCGGAGCGGCCGGGTGAGCGACGTCATCAACTACTGGCCGCTGCTGGGCGTCGCATGGGTCGTCGTCGGCTTCGTGCTGCGCGCCAATCCGGTGATCGTGGTCGTCAGCGCGGGCCTGGTCAGCGGCCTGCTCGCCGGCAAGTCGATGGGCGAACTGCTCGCGCTGATCGGCGAAAGCTTCGTGTCCAACCGCGCATTGCTGATGTTCGCGATGACGCTGCCGACCATCGGCCTGCTCGAACGCGCCGGCCTGCGCGAGCACGCGCTGCGCTGGATCGAGGGTTGGCGCGGATTGACGTTGTCGCGGCTGCTCGCCGGGTACCTCGCCGCGCGGCAGGGCCTGAGCATGCTCGGGCTGATAGACATCGCAGGCCACGCGCAGACCGTGCGCCCGCTGCTGGCGCCGATGGCCGAATCGGCCGCGTCCAAGCCCAATGGTGCGATCTCGCGCGAGGACACGCAGAAAGTGCATGCGCTCGCGGCCGCAACCGACAACGTCGGGCGATTCTTCGGCGAGGATGTGTTCCTCGCGTTCGGTGCGGTGCTGCTGATCCAGGGTTTCTACGCCGAACACGGTATCCATCTGGAGCCGTTGCAGATCGCGCTATGGGCGTTGCCGACGGCGATCGCGGCGTTCGTGATCCACGCCGTGCGCATCGTGTTCTTCCAGCGCCGGCTCGATCGCCGCACTGCGGCGCAACGCACGGACAGCAGCGGAGGCGCTAACGCAGATGCTGTCGATTGAACACTTCTACCTGCTGCTCGCGTTGTTCCTGGCGTATGCGGGATTGCGCAACCTGCGCGACCGCCGCTTCGCGCATGCGGCGTTCTGGATCCTGATCGCGGTGCTGTTCGCCGCCGGGAAATTCGTGCTCGAAGCATCGAAGGCCGGCGACAAATTGCCCGCGCAGTTCGCGGGCGCGGCGGTGATCGCGCTCGCGCTGCTCGCCACGCGCATGCGGCGCGAACACATCGACGAAGCGCCACTCGCGCAGCGGATGGCATCGGCGCAGCGTCTTGGCCACAAGCTGTTTGTGCCGGCCCTGATCATTCCGATCATCACGATTCTGATCGTGCTGTTCGGGGCGAAGATCGTGTTCGGCGCGGCGCCATTGTTCGGCGAGGGCAGCATCACGCTGATCGGCCTGGCGCTGGCGTGCGTGATCGCGACGTTCGCGGCGATCCTCGTCACGCGCGAACGCCCCGCCGCCGCGCTCGGCGAAGGCCGGCGCCTGCTCGACACCATGGGCTGGGCCGCGCTGCTGCCGCTGGTGCTGGCGACGCTCGGCGGCGTGTTCGCGGCCAGCGGCGTCGGCGACGCGGTGGCGTCGATAGTGTCGGCGTTGATTCCCGCCGACAGCCGCCTTGCCTGCGTGCTCGCCTACGGGCTGGGGATGGTGTTGTTCACCGTGATCATGGGCAATGCGTTCGCCGCGTTCCCGGTGATGACTGCCGGCATAGGCCTGCCGCTGCTGATCCAGCAGCACGGTGCGGCGCCGGCCATTCTGGGTTCGATCGGGATGCTCACCGGCTACTGCGGCACGCTGATGACGCCGATGGCCGCCAACTTCAACCTCGTCCCGGCCGCGCTGCTGGAGCTGGACGATCCCAACGCGGTGATCCGCGCGCAGCTGCCGACCGCGATTCCGCTGCTGCTGGTGAACCTCGCACTGATGTATTGGCTGGCCTTCCGATGAGCGCGAACCCGCTGCCGAACGTGCTGTTGACCGGCTTCGCGCCCTTCGGCGGCGAAACCACGAACCCGAGCTGGGAAGCCGTGCAGGCGCTGGAAGGCGAGATCGTCGCCGGGCATCGCATCGTCGCGCGCTGCCTGCCGGTGGAATTCGAGGCATCGCTGCACGCGTTGCATCACGCGCTGGAGGAACTCGCGCCCACGCTGGTGATCTGCGTCGGGCAGGCCGGCGGTCGCGCGCAGATGTCGCTGGAGCGCATCGCCATCAACGTCATCGATGCGCGCATTCCCGACAACGCGGGTTTGCAGCCGATCGACGAGGCGATCGTCGCGGACGGCCCGGCCGCTTATTTCACCGGCCTTCCGATCAAGGCGATGCTGGCGGCGCTGCGCAATGCCGGGTTCCCGGTGGAGGTGTCGCAAACGGCCGGCACGTATGTGTGCAATCACGTGTTCTACGGATTGATGCACGCGCTGCGTGGTTTTCCGGGTGTGCGCGGCGGGTTCATGCACATTCCCTATTCGCCCGCACAGGCGGCCCTGCATGCCGGCGCGCCGAGTCTGCCGGCCGCGGTGGTGGCGCAGGCGCTGCGGCTGGCGGTGGGCATCGCGCTCACCATCGAACACGATGTGCGGATGGGCAGTGGCGCCACCCACTGAAGCAGCGAAGGGGTGGGCAGCGGGCGATGCGCTTCGCCGCGCTCCCCACCCGAAGGTCCTTACTTCTTCTTCGCGATGTACTTCTGCAGGTGCGTCACGCGCTCCTGCGACGCCGGGTGGTCGTCGAGGAAGGACGTCTTCGCCTTGCCATCCTGCGAGGCGAGCTTCTGCATGCCGCGCACCGAAGCGTTCGGGTCCATGTTGTGGCGACGCAGGAAATCCACGCCGTATTCGTCGGCCTGCGTCTCGTTCGCGCGGCTGAATTTCGCGTTGACCGCGGCCTCGCCGATCGCGCCGATGTCCGACGCCGCCAGCTTGCCCACCGCGCCGCCCATCGCGGCCACGCCCTTGCGCGCGGCGCTGGACAGGTACGCGGCGCGGTAATGCTCCTTGCTGTGGCCGTATTTCACGTGGCCGATCTCGTGACCGATGACGGACATGAGTTCGGCGTCGTCGGGCATCAGGTCCATCAGGCCGGCGAACACGCGCACCGAACCATCGGGCACGGCGAAGGCGTTGACGTCCTTCACCAGGTACACCTTGAAGTTGAGCTGCATGCCGTCCTCGCGCTCCATGCCCTGCGAGAGCTTCGCCAGGCGCTTCGCGTACGCGTCGTTCGCGTCGGCAACGGGATTTTCCTTGTCCATCTGCGCGACCGACTTCGCGCCCAGGTCCATCACCTGCGCGTCGGTGAGCGTGAGGCCGGTGATCGCGGTGGAACCCGCATCCTTCATGCTGGCGCTGTTGAGCAGGTCGGCGAGTTTCCCTGCCTGCGCGCTTCCAGCCAGGCAGAGCGCACCGGCCATCGCCAGCGCGAGCCGCTTCGTATTCAGTCGCTTCTTGCTTGTCATGCCATGTCTCCAGCGCGCGGAAAGTCGCGCGTGATGCATTCTCGATAGGGCCCTGCGCACGCCACATCGGAGGATTCCGAATGCGGTACGAAAAAGGCCCGCGATGCGGGCCTTTCGTTCAGCGGTGCAGTGCGTGTCAGGTGCGCGGCAGCGTGACGCCGACCTGCCCCTGGTATTTGCCGCCACGATCCTTGTACGAGGTCTCGCAGACTTCGTCGGACTGGAAGAACAGCATCTGCGCGACGCCTTCGTTGGCGTAGATGCGCGCCGGCAGCGGCGTGGTGTTGCTGAATTCGAGCGTGACGTGGCCTTCCCATTCCGGCTCCAGCGGCGTCACGTTGACGATGATGCCGCAGCGCGCGTAGGTGCTCTTGCCCAGGCAGACGACCAGCACGTCGCGCGGGATGCGGAAGTACTCGACCGTGCGCGCCAGCGCGAAGGAGTTCGGCGGGATGATGCAGACGTCGCTTTCGATGTCCACGAAGCTGCCCGAATCGAAATGCTTCGGGTCCACGATCGTGGAGTTGATGTTGGTGAACACCTTGAACTCGCGCGAGCAGCGCACGTCGTAGCCGTAGCTGGAGGTGCCGTAGCTGACGATGCGGTGGCCGTCGGCGGCGGTCTTGACCTGGCCGGGCTCGAAGGGCTCGATCATGCCGCCGGGCTGCTCGGACATGCGACGGATCCAGCGGTCGGACTTGATGCTCATGCGGTGCGGGCGGCTCGTGCGTGGGAACGGGGATTGTGTCAGCCGGGCGGGGCCGGGGCCAGCCCGGCGCCCTGCCCGCGGGCCTTCACACCAGCGAGGCCGACAACGGCGTGGCCACGCGCGGGCGGCGGGCCAGTTCGATGGCCATCCGCAGGGCCGTGGCGCGATAGGCCGCCGCCGCTGCGCTGGCCGGCGCCGACGCGAAGACCGGGGAGCCGGCATCGCCCTGCTCGCGGATCGCGATCTCCAGCGGCAGGCTGCCCAGCAGCGGGACGCCGTACTGCTCCGCCATGCGCCGGCCACCGCCCTCGCCGAAGACGTGCTCGGCGTGGCCGCAGTTCGAACACACGTGCACGGCCATGTTCTCGACCAGGCCCAGCACCGGCACGTTCACCTTCTCGAACATCTTCAGCGCCTTGCGCGCATCGAGCGTGGCGACGTCCTGCGGCGTGGTCACGATGACCGCGCCGGCCACCGGGATCTTCTGCGCCAGCGTCAGCTGGATGTCGCCCGTGCCCGGCGGCAGGTCGACGATGAGGTAATCGAGGTCGCCGCTGAGCGACTGGCCCCAGCGCGTTTCGCCCAGCAGCTGCGTGAGCGCGGAGGTCGCCATCGGGCCGCGCCAGATCATCGGCGTGTCCTGGTCGACCAGCAGGCCGATCGACATCGCCTCCACGCCGTGCGCCTGCATCGGCTCGATGGTCTTGCCGTCGGGGCTGTCGGGGCGTCCGGACAGGCCGAGCATCGTCGGGATGCTGGGGCCGTAGATGTCTGCGTCGAGCACGCCCACGCGCGCGCCCTCGCCCGCCAGGGCGAGCGCGAGGTTCACCGCCGTCGTCGACTTGCCGACGCCGCCCTTGCCCGAACCGATCGCGATGAGGTTGCGCACGCTCGCCAGCGGCGAAACGTTGGGTTGCACCGCGTGCGACACGATGCGCGGATGCAGGTCCAGTCGCGAAAGTGCGAGGCCTTCGTCGGCGAGCAGGCGCTGCACCTGCGCGTCCATCCACGGACGCAGGGATGCGCACGGAAAGCCCGAGAGAATTTCCACCACCGCGCGACCTTCCGCGACGGCGACGCGGACGCGCACGCCTGCATCGGAAAGCGTGACGTCAACGTCGGGAATGGAAAGCGCACCGATGCGCTGCTGCAGAAGTTCTTCGATCACGTACACAACCTTCAGTTCTGTCTGATGCGACGGCACGGAAAAAACCCGACCGTAAGGGCGTGAATCGCGTGTTACGGTCCGCCCACCTCGCCAAGCGTGCATCGCTGGCCGGTAACGCCGGACGCGTCCTTTCGATTCGCTAGAAGTCCGTTTAGGGGATTCACCAAGATGCAATTATCCAACATTCGGCTGCGCCGCAGCCGTTTGAGTGCCGCCTTGTGCCTTGTTTTCCTGCTTCCGGCCGCCCACGACGGCTTCGCGCAGGAATCCGCCGCGCAAAAACCGGCGTCCTCCGGCAGCGCCCCGTCCTCGACCACCGACCTGGACCGCGTCACCGTCACCGGATCGCTGATCCCGCAGACGGAACTGGAAACCTTCACGCCGGTGACCACGATCACCGCGCAGGACATCCAGGCGCGCGGTTTCACCAGCGTGTCCGACGTGCTGCAGCAGTCCACCTACCAGACCGGCGGCCTGCAGGGCGGCCAGACCTCGGCGGCGTTCACGCAGGGCGCCGAAGCCGCGGGCATGTTCGGCCTGGACCCGGGCTACACCAAGTACCTCATCAACGGCCGGCCGATGGCCAATTACCCGGCGCTGTACAACGGCTCGGACACGTTCAACAACATCAGCGGCATTCCGGTGGACCTGGTGGACCGCATCGAGATCCTGCCGGGCGGGCAGTCCTCGCTGTACGGCTCCGATGCGATCGCCGGCGTGGTGAATGTCATCCTGAAACAGCAGGCCGACGGCCTGTCGTTCAACCTGCGTGGCGGCATGTACAGCGAGGGCGGCGGCGCCAGCCTGCGTGCGACGTTGTCCGACGGCTACACCAGCTCCGACGGCAGGATCAGCGTGATCGGCGGCGTGCAGTACGAAACCCGTCAGCCGATCTGGGGCGACCAGCGCGACCTCACGAACCAGTTCAATCCCGACGGCTATACCGCAGCGCTCGCCAGTCGCGATTACGTGGTCATCAACGGTTCGGCGCGCAACACCTACCTGATGCCCGATCCGGCGTCATGCGCGAACGTCGCCGGCCAGTTCGACGGCAGCGAGGCGCTGCGAACGCGCGCGGGCTTCGGGCAGTACTGCGGTTCGTTCCTCACTCCGGGCTACCGCACGATCAGCAACGGCAAGGACTCGGTGCAGGGATATGCGCACGCGACTTACCAGGCGAGCGACAACGTGCAGCTGTACGGCGACCTGCTCGCCAGTTACGAGAACGTCGACTACGCCACCGGTTCGAGCTACACGTGGTGGGGAACCAGCGCGAAGTACGGCTACTTCTACGATCCCGACCGCAAGGCGCTGCTGAACCTGCAACGCGCGTTCTCGCCGGAGGACATCGGCGGACGCGGTTTCCGCGACATCATGAACACCGACCGCAACCGCTCCTACCAGGTCACGCTGGGCGCGGACGGCGGCTTCGGCGCGAGCGAGTGGGACTGGGACGTCGGCTTCACACGTTCGCAGTACCGGCTGACCGAACACAATTGGGCGCGCTTCTCCGATGCGATCGACGCGTATTTCGTGTCGCACGTGCTCGGCCCCCAACTGGGCGTCAATCGCGGGCAGTACCCGATCTTCCGTCCGGACTACGCGGCGTTCTACACGCCGATGTCGCCGTCGGATTTCGCCAGCTTCACCGGCTACGTCGACACGCACAGCGAGACGACCGACAACACACTGCGCGCGCAGTTCACGAACGCATCGTTGTTCTCGCTGCCGGGCGGCGAAGCGGGCCTCGCTCTGGTAGCCGAAGGCGGCACGCAGGGCTGGGAATACCGGCCCGATCCTCGCCTGCTGCAGGACGAGGACACGCTGAAGTCGCAGGTCTGGGGGCTGACGTCGGTGAGCGGCGCAGGCGATCGCGATCGTTACGCCGTGACCGGCGAACTGCGCATGCCGTTGTGGAAGCCGTTGACGGTGACGCTGTCGGGACGCTACGACGCGTTCGACATGGCGGGCGGCACCATCGACAAGCCGACGTGGAGCCTGGGCATCGAATGGCGCCCCATCGAGGAGCTGCTGCTGCGCGGCAAGTACGGCACCGCGTTCCGTGCGCCGACGCTGTCGGACATGTTCCAGGGACTCAGCGGTTTCTACAGTTCCAACACCGACTACTACCGCTGCTCGCTCGAAGGCTACACGCCGGGCAACACCGAGGACTGCGCGTACGACAACACGCGTTACTTCGGCCAGCAGTCGGGCAATCCGGACCTCAAGCCGATCGAGGCGGACGTGTGGAATGTCGGCTTCGTGTGGGCGCCGGCCAGCAACCTCTCGCTGGCGGTGGACTACTTCAGCTGGGATATCCGCGACGAGGTCGACCAGCTCAGCGACGACCAGTTGCTGCTGGCCGAATACTTCTGCCGCACCGGCCAGGCCAATACCGCCTCGGCCACCTGCGACAACGCGCTCGCATGGGTGACGCGCGGGGCGAACGACGAGATCGAACGCATCTACACGCCTAAGGTGAACGTCTCGCAGCAGAAGCTCGAGGCGGTGACCGTTAGCCTGAACTACACGCTCGACATGGACCGCTGGGGCACGTTGAACTTCGCGGGCAACTACACCAACAACCTCAAGCACACCGTCACGCCATTGCCGGGCGACGAACCCATAGACCTGCTGAGCGAGCCGTACTACATGTGGCTCTACGACGCGTATGCGAAGACCCGCGCCGAGGCATCGCTGGGCTGGAACATCGGCCGCTGGACCACGACCGCCTACGCCAACCGCATCGGCAGCACGCCGAACTACCTCGCCTACACCTCCGATTCGTGGGACTACGAGACCAACGGCCAGCATGCCGGGCGGTGGTCGCCGTACACGACCTACAACCTGAGCTTCGCCTTCGACGCGACCGATTTCCTGCGGTTGTCGCTGATGGTGAACAACGTGCTGAACGAAATGCCGGACCAACAGGCCGCCAATTACCCCGGCACGTCGTCCACGCCGTACAACAACTATCTCTACAAGCCGTACGGCCGCTCGGTGTACCTGGAGATGCGCTACAACTTCGGCCGCTAGACGGCGGCGTCGCGCGACCATCGGCCCCGTCGCGAGGCGGGGCCGGAGCGGTTGCGAAAATGACGGCCGGTTGCCGCTTCCGTACGCCATCGGATGCGGTATAACGGGTCGGAATTCGATCCCTGGGAGGGGACACATGCGCACCAAGCTGCTCGCTCTTCTGTTGCTGGCCCTGCCGCTGGGCGCTTTCGCCCAGACCGCCTCCACCTTGTCCTCGCCGGTCGGCCACTGGACCACCATCGACGACAAGACCGACAAGCCCAAGTCGGTGGTCGAGATCTACGAAGCGAAGGACGGCAGCCTGGCCGGCCGCGTGACGGAGATCCTGCAGTCCGATCGCGGCCCGAACCCGGTCTGCGACAAGTGCTCCGGCGAGCGCAAGAACAAGCCGGTCAAGGGCATGGTGATCCTGTGGGGCATCAAGCAGAAGGGCGGCACGTGGGAAGGCGGCCAGATCCTCGATCCGGCCTCCGGCAAGGTCTATTCGGTCAAGGTCACCCCGGTGGAGAACGGCAGGAAGCTGGAAGTCCGCGGCTTCATGGGCTTCTCGCTGCTGGGCCGCACGCAGACCTGGAACCGCCGCTGAGGCGTCTCCCGCGTCCGCAACGCTTCACGACGCCCCGGTTCGCCGGGGCGTTTTCGTTTGTGCGCCCGTGAGCCCCCGGGTGCGCTTCGCTTACCCGGGCTACAGCGGCATGAGGCCGGGAGCTGCACGGCACGCATGCGATAATCCCCGGCTCACTTCGCTTTCCGGTTCGCCATGTCCCGCGAGTTCGTCGTTTCCTGCGCCCTGCCCTATGCCAACGGGCACCTGCACCTGGGCCATCTGGTCGGCTACACCCAGGCCGACATCTGGTGCCGCGCCCAGCGCATGGCCGGCCACAAGGCCTGGTACGTGTGCGCCGACGACACCCATGGCACGCCGATCATGCTCGCCGCCGAAAAGGCCGGGCAGTCGCCCGAAGCCTTCATCGCCGGCATCCAGCAAAGCCACGAGCGGGACTTCGCCGATTTCGGCGTCGCCTTCGACCATTACGACTCGACCAACTCCGAGCGCAACCGCGTCCTGACCGAGGCGATCTACGCCAAGCTGGACAACAACGGCCACATCACTCGCCGATCGGTCGCGCAGCTGTTCGATCCGGTGAAGGGCATGTTCCTGCCCGACCGCTACGTGAAGGGCATCTGCCCCAACTGCGGCACGCCGGACCAGTACGGCGACAACTGCGAGAACTGCGGCGCTACGTATTCGCCGACCGAGTTGAAGGAACCGCGCTCGGTCGTCAGCGGCGCGACGCCCGAGCTGCGCGAGTCGGAGCACTTCTTCTTCGAAGTCGGCCAGTTCTCCGCCTTCCTGCGCGAGTGGCTGTCGGGCGATGTCGCCCTGCCCGGCGTGAAGGCCAAGCTGGAAGAGTGGCTGGACGCCGAAGGCGGCTTGCGCGCGTGGGACATCTCGCGCGACGCGCCGTATTTCGGGTTCCAGATCCCGGGGCACCCGGGCAAGTACCTCTACGTCTGGCTGGACGCACCGATCGGCTACCTGTCCAGCTTCCAGGCACTGTGCGAACGCGAAGGCCTGGACTTCTGGTCCTACCTGCGCCGCGACAGCCCGGCCGAACTGCACCACTTCATCGGCAAGGACATCGTGAACTTCCACGGCCTGTTCTGGCCGGCAGTGCTGCACGGCTCTGGCTTCCGCGCGCCGACGCGTTTGCACGTCAACGGCTACCTGACGGTGGACGGCGCGAAGATGTCGAAGTCGCGCGGCACCTTCGTCATGGCGCGCACCTACCTCGATGCGGGCCTGGAACCCGAAGCTCTGCGCTATTACTACGCGACCAAGACCACGGGCGGCGTCGACGATCTCGACCTGAATCTCGCCGACTTCGTCGCACGCGTGAACGCGGATCTGGTCGGCAAGTTCGTGAACCTCGCCAGCCGCTGTGCCGGTTTCATCGAGAAGCGCTTCGACGGGCAACTCGCCGACACCCTGCCCGATGCCGCGCAGTACGCGCATTTCGTGTCGCAGCTCGAACCGATCGCCCAGGCCTACGCGCGCAACGAAGCCGCCACCGCGCTGCGCCTGACCATGGCGCTGGCTGATGAAGCCAACAAGTACATCGACGAACACAAGCCATGGGTGCTGGCCAAGCAGGAAGGTGCGGACGCGCAACTGCAGGCCGTCTGCACGCAGGGCCTGAACCTGTTCCGCGTGCTCAACACCGCGCTCAAGCCGGTGCTGCCGCGCGTGACTTCGCAGGCGGAAGGCTTCCTCGCCGCGCCGGTCGCGAACTGGAACGACATCCGGTCGCCGCTGCTCGCGCATCGCATCAATGCCTACACCCCGCTGTTCACCCGTATCGACCCGAAACAGATCCAGACCATGATCGACGCCTCCAAGGAAACGCTGAAGACCGACGCTCCGCAGACCGATGCGAAGCCGGCCAAGCCTGATACCGCCGCCAAGGCCGAAACCAAGGCCGCTCCGGCGCCCGCCGCCGCAACCGGCGCCGCACCGAACATCGGCATCGACGACTTCGCCAGGCTCGACCTGCGCGTGGGCAAGGTGGTCGCGTGCGAGTTCGTCGAAGGTTCCGACAAGCTGCTGCGTTTCGAACTCGACGCGGGCGAGCTGGGCACGCGCCAGATCTTCTCGGGCATCCGCGGTTCCTACGGCGAGCCGGAAAAGCTGGTTGGCCGCAGCGTGGTGTTCATCGCCAACCTCGCGCCGCGCAAGATGCGTTTCGGCATCAGTGAGGGAATGATCCTCTCGGCCGGTTTCGATGGCGGCTCGCTGCACCTGCTCGACGCGGACGCCGGCGTGCAGCCGGGCGCGCCGGTGCGCTGAGGCATCGCGAAACACAGTGGACCTGACCGAACGCCTCGACCGCCTGCTCCCGCAAACGCAATGCGGACAGTGCGGCTATGCGGGCTGCCGTCCGTATGCCGAGGCGATGGCGCGCGGGGAGGCGGGCGTCGACCATTGCCCGCCCGGCGGCGACGAAGGCGCGCGTGCACTTGCGCGCCTGCTGGACGTTCCAGTCAAACCGTTCGATCGCACGCGCGGCGAGCACAAGCCGGCGCAGGTCGCGCTGATCGTCGAAGCCGATTGCATCGGTTGCACCAAATGCATCCAGGCCTGCCCGGTGGACGCCATCGTCGGCGGCTCCAGGCACATGCACGCCGTCATCGATCCGCTGTGCACCGGTTGCGAACTGTGCGTGCCGGCGTGCCCGGTGGATTGCATCGTGCTGGTGGCGGCGTAAGGCGAGCGCAATCGCGGACTCGCATCGTCCGCTGATTGCCGCCCTCCCCCGTCATTCCGGCGAACGCCGGGATGGCGATGGTTTGGGCGACGGATCTAGCGGTCCGTCATACCGCAGGCAACCAAGCAACGTTCGCAGAACGCGACCGCCGGCAACCATTCTTACTTCGTCGGCGCGCCCGCCTGCATAACTGGCGCCGCTTCGACCGTCGGCTCCGCCACGCAAACCGAACACACGCGCTCGATCGTGTAGCCCTTCGCACGCAGCTTCTCGACCAGACCGTCCTCGCCGAGCAGGTGCAGCGCGCCGACGACGACCAGCGTGTCGCCCCTCTTCTGCCCGTCCAGCATCTGCTGGATCTGCGGCACCCAGGCGTCGTTGCGTTCGACGTTGACGATGCGGTAGGTCTGCGGCGTCTTCTCGCGCATTTCCTCGCGCGTCAGCGTATCCAGTCGCGCGAGGTCGCCATCGCGCCACGCGCCGTGGAGATCGCTCAGCATTCCCGGCATGTCCGTGGGCTTGTCGAGGAATTCCTTCAGCGACTTCACCTGCTCGTCCATCGGCGTGGAATCGAGCACGCCCAGCTGCAGGTCGATCGACTCCAGCCCACCGGTGGGCTTCTTCTCCGCCAGCGCCTGCTGCATCAGCACCTGGTCCATGCCCATTTCGGGACGGAAGCCCATCTGCTGCGACACACCCAGCATCAGCGACAGGTTCACGAACCACGGCTCGTACCCGTCGAACTGCGCGATCGACACGCCGCGCTGGGCAAGGATGCGCTTGAACTTCTCACGCAACGCCGGCGGCAGCACCTGGGTCAACGTGCGGCCATCGGCGTAACCGGCAGCGGCAAGGAATTTCTGCCCCATCGCCGGATCCGTCATCTGCTCCGGCGGCACTTCGAAGACGACCTTGCCCGCGCTGTCGAAGGCCTGATCGATGTCGGTGGAGAGCGGGTAATCGTCCGCCTTCAGCAGATGGAACGAACCGAGCAGGTACACCGCATTGTCGCCATCGGAGACTTTCCACAGCAGCGGCACCGGCGGCGCCTTGGCCGGCGCGCTCACGGGCAACGCGGGCGCGACGCTCGCGGGCGGCGCGGGCGTCTTCGCGGCCTGCGACGGCGCGCGCGCCTGCTCGACGGCGAGCGCCACCGACATCAGGCCGACGGCGGCCGCCAGGGAAAGGCACAGGAGCTTGAAACGGCGACGCATCGGGGCGGTGTTCCGGAAGTTGGCGAAGTGAATCAGGGAGCGGAGTGGGCGTAGGTTTTCTCGCCGGCCTGGATCGCCACGTCCAGCCGATTCTCCGGCGGCGGCAGCGGGCAGGTCGCGAAGGCGGTGAACGCGCACGGCGGATTGCGCGACTGGTTGAAGTCGAGGATGACCGCACCGGTGGCGCCGGGCTTGGCGACGTCGAGGAAGCGTCCGGCCGGATAGCTGCCATGTCCGCTGGTGCGGTCGGCGAACACCAGGAACAGCGTCTCCTCGCCTTCGTCCAGCGCTTCGATGCGGAAGGTCTTGCCCTCGCGCTCGAATTCGATCGCGCCCGGGTTCGGCACCGCATCGGTGGTGCCGATGATGTTGGCGATCTCCAGCGTCTTGCCCGCTTCATGCGGCACGAAGCGGCCTTCCACGCGCCAGTCGGCGGCGGTGGGCCAATATTCGATGCCGCGGAAACCGGTGCGCGTGGGCGCATCGGCGTGCTTCACGCGCAGCAGGTAGCGGTCGGCGCGCTTGATCACCGTGGCCAGTCCCTTGCCTTCATCGAAACCGATGACGCTGGGACCGGTCGGCGCATCGTCGGCGCGCAGGATGGCTTCGGCCGTGAACGGCTGGCCGTCGAGCGTCAGCGCCGCGCCTTTGTCCGGCACGAAGCGCACGCGCCCCGGCGCAAGGTCGATCATGCCCAGGTGTTCCGGGCCGACCGAGAGCTTGATGCCGTTGCCGGCAGACGAGCCGATGTAATGCGAACCCGGATCGATCCAGTGCAGCCCGACCAGGCTGGTCCAGCCATCGGGCTTGGTGAGTTCGGCCAGGCGCGCCTGGCGCACCACGTCGAGTTCATGCTGGAAGGCGACCTGCGCCGCCTTCGCCTTCTCGGCGTTCGCAGCCTGCTCTTCCTGGCCTGGCCCGCAGGCAGTGACCACGCCCAGCATCATGAAGATCAGTGCCCCTTTCGCTACTGAAGCCATTCAACGTCCTCGCAGGAACCAGCGGTCGATGTCGGGCAGCGTGAAGCGTGCCCAGGTAGGACGGCCATGATTGCACTGGCCGGAGCGTTCGGTGATTTCCATTTCGCGCAACAGGGCGTTCATCTCGGGCAAGGTGAGACGCCGGTTGGCGCGCACGGCACCGTGGCAGGCCATGGTCGCCAGCAATTCGTCGCGCGCGGCGCCGACGCGCCGCGATTCGCCGTGTTCGCGCAGGTCGGCCAGCACGTCGCGCAGCAAAGCTTCGACGTCGCCGTGCGCGAGCAGCGCCGGCACTGAACGCAGCGTCAGCGATTGCGGCCCGCTGCGGGTCACTTCGAAGCCCAGTTCGGCCAGCGTCTGCGCTTCGCGTTCGGCGACATCGGCCTCGCGCTCGGACACGGCCAGCGTCGAAGGCACCAGCAGCGGCTGCGTGCGCAGGCCTTCGCCGTCGTGTGCGTGCTTGAGCTTCTCGTAGCCGATGCGCTCGTGCGCGGCGTGCATGTCGACGACGATCAGGCCTTCGGCGGTTTCGGCCAGGATGTAGATGCCGTGGAGTTGCGCGATCGCATAGCCCAGCGGCGGCAGCGTGGCATCGTCGCTGTGCGGCAGCGTGGCCGGTTGCGGCATCTGCGCGAACGACGGCGGAAACGATGGCGCGCCTGCGCTCGCCGTACCACCGCCATACAGCGCTGCATAACCGGCGCGCGTTTCGGCGACCTGCATCGGCAGCGGCGACTGCGTGGCGCGATCCAGATACGTGTAGGCAGGCGCGGCAGCGCCGCCATAGCCGCTGAACGGAGGCATCCCGGCGGCATCGTTCGCCGGCATGCCCGGAACGCCCGCGACCGTGCCGGCGCGCGTTTCGGCCAGGGCGCTCTGCAGCGTGCGATAGACGAAATCGTGGATCAGGCGCGAATCGCGGAAACGCACTTCGTGCTTGGCCGGATGCACGTTGACGTCGACGCGGCGCGGGTCGAGTTCGAGGAACAGCACGTACGCTGGCTGGCGACCGTGGAAAAGCACGTCCGCATACGCCTGCTTGATCGCATGCGCGATGCTGCGGTCGCGCACCGCGCGTCCGTTGACGTAGAGGTATTGCTGGTCGGCGCTGGCGCGGTTGTAGGCCGGCTGCGCGATCCATCCATGCAGCCGCAAGCCCGCGCCTTCGTGTTCGATGCGCAGCACGTTGCGCGCGAACTCCTCGCCGAGCGCCTCGTGCAGGCGCACTTCGGACAACAGATCGCCCTCGCCTTTCCAGCGTCGCGACGGCTTGCCGTTATGCGAGACACGCAGTTCGACGTCCGGGCGCGCGAGCGCGAGCTGGCGCAGCCATTCCTCGATGTGGCCCAGCTCGGTGCGTTCGGCCTTCAGGAACTTGCGACGCGCCGGCACATTGAAGAACAGGTCGCGCACTTCGACAGTCGTGCCCTGCGGGTGTGACTTCGGCAGGACCTCGCCCAGGCGCCCGCCATCGATTTCCAGTGTCGCCGCACGATCGCTGCCATCGCGGCGCGAGGTGAGCGCGAAACGGCTGACGGAGGCGATCGACGGCAGCGCTTCGCCACGGAAACCGAGCGTTGCCACGCCTTCCAGGTCGTCGAGGGATGCGATCTTGCTGGTCGCGTGGCGCGATACCGCCAGCGGCAGCTGGTCGGGCTCGATGCCCTTGCCGTCGTCGCGGATGCGGATCAGGCGGACGCCGCCTTCTTCCAGGTCGATGTCGATACGACGCGCGCCCGCATCGAGCGCGTTTTCGACCAGCTCTTTGACCACCGAAGCGGGACGCTCGATGACCTCGCCGGCGGCGATCTGGTTGATGAGGGTGTCGGGGAGCTGGCGGATCGTCACGGCTTGGCGATGCGGCCCGGCATCGTCGAAGGAATCGCGTTCATCATAGCCGAGACGGCGCCCGGTCTGACCGATCGCGCAAACGAAAACGCCCGGCATTCACCGGGCGTCCTGCTGGAGCATCGGGGCGCGATCAGAGGCTGCCGCCGCTCGCTTCGCCACCGCTCGCGTACTGCGCGTCGGCGCGCGCAGCGTAGAGCGTGCCCGGCGGCGGCTGGCGGGTGAAATAGGTATTGACGCCGTCCAGCACCGCGCGCGCGAGCTTGCTCTGGTGTGCGGGGTCGTTGAGGCGCTTTTCCTCGTCCGGATTGGAGATGAAGGCGGTTTCCACCAGCATCGCCGGCATGTCGGAGGTGCGCAGCACCGCGAAGTTGGCGCGTTCGATGTTCGGCTTGTGGTTGGCGCCGACGCGCTTGAGGCCGTCCAGCACCTGGCCAGCCGCGTCCTCCGAGGCCTTCATGTGGCCGCTCTGGGTCAGATCGAGCAACACCGAGGCCAGCGTGTTGCTGGTCTGTTCCAGGCGCACGCCGCCGATCAGGTCGGAGGCGTTTTCCTTGTCGGCCAGCCAGCGGGCGCGCTGCGACGAGGCGCCTTTCAGCGAAAGCACGTAGACCGACGACCCCTTCGCGGCACGGTTTTCGGCGGCGTCGGCATGGATCGAGATGAACATGTCCGCCTTGGCCGCACGCGCCAGCTGCGCGCGACGCGGCAGCGGGATGAACACGTCGGTGTCGCGCGTGAGGTAGGCCTTCAGGCCGGGCGTGGCATTGACCTGCCGGGCGAGTTCGCGGGCGATGGCGAGCGTGGCGTCCTTCTCGCGCTTGCCCGACGGACCGATCGCGCCCGGATCCTGGCCGCCGTGGCCGGCGTCGATCGCGATGACCAGCGGACGCATGCCGCGACCGCGCATCACGTCCTTCATCGTCTTGACCGGCGCCTGCGCGGCAGGCGTTTCGGTGTTCGCCGCCGACGCGCCAGCGACCGCCGCGCCCGGCATCGGCGTCGGGACGCCTGTGGCGATGCGGGTCGGAACGCCGGTGGCGATGGTCGTGGCGACGGGCGCCTTGGCCACCGTGGCTGGAGCAAGGGTGTCCTGGGGCGTCGTCGACGCAACGGACGTCGTCGCCGAAGCCGGCAGCATCGGCGTGACGCTCGGCATCGCCGACGGCGGCACGGTCGCGGCCGGCACGGGCGCGGTCGTGGTCGTAGGAGGCGCGGAGCCTTCGTTACGCGCGACGATCTCGGAAATCAGGCGCGTCGTCGCCGCCGACGAGGCGGCGGGGTCGAACTTCTGTGCGATGGCCTCGGGAGCCGGCGCAGGTTCGGTCGTCGTCGCCGGAGCCGTCGGCTGGGTCGCAGCAGGCGTCGCCGTCGCCACGGGGGGCGAAGCGCTCACGCCATCGCCCGGCCACTCCAGCACCAGACGCGGACCGTCGCCGGCCTGCTCGATGCGCGGCTTGAGCACGGCGACCGGCTGGGCCAGGTCGAACACGATTCGGGCCGTGCCGGGGGTCGGCTCGCCGGTACGGACCGACTTCACCACGCCATTGGCTGCCGGCAGGCGGAAGCCGCGCGCGATGGACGAAGCCGGAAGGTCGATGACGAGGCGGTCCGGGCCCTTGAGGCTGATGACCTTGAACTCGGCGGCGCGGTCGAGGGCGATCTCGGCGCGGGTGCCGGTCGCCCCATCGCGCAGCTCCAAGCCCTTGATTTCACTGGCGTGCGCGAGATTCCAGGCCAGCGCGCCGAGCAGCGCGAGGCCGAGCAGACATTTCTGGACGGTGGCGGCCGTGACACGCATGGGCGGTAGTCAAGCACCGCGATATTAATTTTGCAAGCACTTTTCCCTTACGAATCCGGGACCTGGCGACCTTTCCTGTAAATCCGTTCAGAAGTCGTCCGCAACTTCTTGCCCCGGAGAGACCCGCCCCGCCCATGCCTCACCCACCGAAGAGCCCGGATGCAGCCGGGCGATCCGCCCCGGTCCGCGCATCGACAACTCGATGGTGAGGTCGGGCTGCGGCAGTGCGCCCACACCCCGCTCCGGCCATTCGACCAGCCACAAACGCACGTCCGCGCCATCGAGGCCGAGGAACTCCAGTTCGCCCGGATCGGCGATGCGATACAGATCCAGATGCCAGGCTTCGCCATCGCCGAGCGGATAACGCTCGACCAGCGTGTAGGTCGGACTGCGGATCGCGCCCTGCACGCCAAGGGCACGCAGCAACGCGCGCGCGATCGTCGACTTGCCAGCGCCCAGATCGCCATGCAGATGCACCACCGCCTGCGCGGGACGCGTCATCGCAAGGCGCGCGCCCAGCGCGTCGGTGGCGTCTGCGTCGGGCAACCACAGTTCGGTCATCGCATCGTTTCCCTGCTGTGAGGTTGCGGATTGTTGGGTTCGGGATTCGAGAAGTGCCGCAGCCACGGCATCAGGTCGCTCGGCAGCAGACCGCGTTCTCCGCCGTCGTGCGCGGCCGCGTCGCCCGCCGCCGAATGCAGCAGCGCGCCGCACGCGGCCGCATCGAATGCGTTCATGCCCTGCGCACGAAGCGCAGCGATCACGCCGCTGAGCACGTCGCCCATGCCGCCCACCGCCATGCCGGGATTCCCTGCCGCGATCACGCGCGGCGTTTCATGTGCGGCCATCACTATCGTGCCCGCGCCCTTGAGCACGACGACGCAGGCATAGCGATCGCTCAACGCGCGCGCGGCGGCGAAACGATCGCGCTGCACGTCGGCCGTGGTGGTCTCGAGCAGGCGCGCCGCTTCGCCGGGATGCGGCGTGATCACCGCATCGGCCGGCAACGCGAACGGACGCGTCGCGAGCAGGTTCAGCGCATCGGCGTCGAGCAGCAGCGGCTTTCCGCTGGCGATCGCGCGTTCGTACAGCGGCAAACTCCATTCGCCGCGACCCAGGCCGGGACCGAGCGCGATCGCATCGGCGCGTTCGAGCGCGGCGTGCAATGCATCGGCCTCACCGACCTCATGCGCCATCGCTTCGGGAAGTCGCGCGAGCATCGGCGCGACGTGCCGCTCGCGCGTGGCGACTTCGACCAGTCCCGCGCCGCTGCGCAATGCCGCTTCGGCGCTGAGCATGATCGCGCCGCCACTGCCGTGGTCGCCGCCGATGCACAGCACGCGACCGTTGCGGCCCTTGTGGCTGTCGCGCGGGCGCGGTGCAAGCCAGTTCGGAAGGTCGGTCGCGGCGAGTCGTTCGGCGATAACTGCGATGCCTTCGAAATCAGGAGCGTCGAGTTCGAGCGATGCGAGCGACAACGTGCCCGCATGATCGAGCGCTGCGCCCGTGCGCAACCCCGCTTTCGGCGCGATGAATTCGATCGTGCGCGTGGCGATCGCCGCCGCGCCCGGAGCGCAGCCGCGATCGGCGTCGACGCCGCTGGGCACATCGAGCGCGAACACGGCCGCGTCGTTCGCGTTCATCGCCGCGATCAACGACTGCGTCGCCGCGTCGGGCGCGCGTGCGAGGCCGATGCCGAACAGCGCATCGACGATCAGATCGCACGGCGGCAGACGGGAGGTCGCGTCGTCGAAGCTTGCGTCATCGAAGATCGCGATCCTGCCGCCCACGCCGGTGTATTCCTCCGCTGCGCGACGGGCGAGCTCGCTGCGCGGCGCGTGTTCAGGCAGATGCACGACGCGCACGTCGCGCCCGGCATCCTTCGCATGGCGCGCGAGCACGTAGCCATCGCCGCCGTTGTTGCCGGGCCCGCACACGACCACGATCCGCATCGCCTCGGGCCAGTGGGCCAGCAGGTCGCGCCACGCGGCCCGGCCGGCGCGGCGCATGAGTTCGAAACCGTCGCCCAGGCGCTGCGTCGCGCGCGCCTCGAGCTGCCGGAGTGCGGCCGCATCGAAGAGCGAATGGACGAACGGAGCGGCGGCGTGGGGCATCGCGCGATTCTATACTTGCCGTGCCGTGATCCCGTCCGCATCTCCCGCCGCCCTGCCCGCTTCCGCGCCCGACTACGGCGCGCTGGCGATGCGCGTGCGCGAACTGGCGCGGGAGTTCGGCTTCCAGCGCTGCGGAATCGCCGGCATCGAACTCGGCGAAGACGAGGCCTACCTGCGCGACTGGCTCGAACAGGGACTGTACGGCTCGATGGACTGGATGGCGCGCCATGGCGAACTACGCGCGCGGCCACACGAACTGCATCCGGGGACGGTGCGCGTGATTTCCGTCGGCCTGGACTACGGACGCGACAGCGACGAAGCCTGGGCCACGCTCGATGATGCCGAACGCGCCTACGTCGCGCGCTACGCGCTGGGCCGCGATTACCACAAGCTCATGCGACAACGCCTGCAACGCCTCGCCGACCGCATCGCCGAAGTCGTCGGCCCGTTCGGCCATCGCGTGTTCGTGGATTCCGCGCCGGTGCTCGAACGCGCACTGGCCCGAAACGCGGGCCTGGGCTGGATCGGAAAGCACACCTGCCTGATCGACAAGGACGGCGGTTCGTTCTTCTTCCTCGGCGAGATCTACGTCGACCTGCCGCTGCCGGTCGACGTGCCGGCGAGCGCACATTGCGGAACATGCCGGCGCTGCATCGATGTGTGTCCGACGCAGGCGATCGTCGCGCCCTACCGGCTCGATGCGCGGCGCTGCATCGCATACCTCACGATCGAACACGAAGGTGCGATTCCCGAGGATCTGCGCGCGCCGATCGGCAACCGCATCTTCGGCTGCGACGACTGCCAGCTGGTGTGCCCCTGGAACAAGTTCGCCCAGCGCACGGACGAGCCGGATTTCCGCGTCCGCAACGACCTGGACAAGGCAACGCTGCTGGATCTGTTCGCGTGGAGCGAGGAGGAGTTCCTGCAGCGCACGGAAGGTTCGGCGATCCGGCGCAGCGGGCATGAACGCTGGCTGCGCAACATCGCCGTCGCGCTCGGGAATGCGCCTTCGACGCCGGAGATCATCGGCGCGCTGCGTGCGCGCCTGGACACCGCGAGCCCGATGGTGCGCGAGCACATCGAGTGGGCGTTGCGGCGGCATGGAGAGCGTTGCGGTTAAGCCGCGTCGCGTGCCGATGCGTTGCGGGTGTCGATCCCGGCTTCCGCCGGGACGACGGTGAGGAAAGAGGCGCGTCAGCCGCGCAACTGCTCCAGCAACGCACGCGTCACCGGATCTTCCGCCTGCGCCTGCCCTTCCAGCGCCGGCAGCAGGCGGTTCGCGACCTGCTTGCCCAGCTCCACGCCGAACTGGTCGAACGCGTTGATGCCCCACACCAGCGACTGCAGGTACACGCTGTGTTCGTATAGCGCCAGCAGCGCACCGAAAGAATGCGGTGTCAGTGCATCGAGCAGCAGCGTCGTGGTCGGACGACCGCCGGCATAGGCACGATGCGGATCGTCGCTCGATTGGCCATTCGCGAACGCTTCCGTCTGCGCGAGCAGGTTGGCCTGCAGCGCGCGATGGTTCTGCGGATACGGAGCATCGCTGCGAACCACGCCGATGAAATCCGCCGGAACGATCGAGGTGCCCTGGTGCAACGCCTGGAAGAAGCTGTGCTGCGTATCGGTGCCGGCGCCGCCCCACCACACGGGCACGGTTTCCACGCCGACCGGCGAGCCGTCGGTACGCACCGATTTGCCGAGGCTTTCCATCACCAGTTGCTGCAGGTAATTCGAAAGCAGCTTCAGGCGTTCGTCGTACGGCAGCACCGCCTGCGTCGAATAGCCCAGACCGTTGCGATTCCACACGCTGGTCAGCGCGTGCCACACGGCGAGGTTTTTCTCGACCGGCGTGCGCAACACGTGCGCATCCATTTCGGCGGCGCCCGCGAGCAGCTCCTCGAACGCGTCCATGCCGATCGCCAGCGCGATCGGGAAACCGACCGCCGACCACAGCGAATAGCGGCCGCCGACCCAGTCCCACATCGGCAGGATGCGTTCGGCGGGAATCGAGAACGCCTGCGCGGCGCGCTCCACGTTCGCCGAAACGGCGTAGAGACGCTCGGTACCGCCCAGCCAGTCGCGCAGGATCGCGCCGTTGAGCAGCGTCTCCTGCGTGCCAAAGGTCTTGGAGATCAGCACCGCGGCGGTACGCGCCGGATCGAGTCCGGCCAGCACGCGCTGCGCGGCGTGGCCGTCGACGTTGCTGAGGAAATGCACGCGGAAGCGACCGGGCTTCGGGCCGCTCAATGCATCGACCGCCAGGCGCGGGCCGAGATCGGAACCGCCGATGCCCACGCTGACGATGTCGGTGATGTTCGTCTTCGAAAGCGAATCGACCAGCTCGCGCATGCGCTTGCGCGCATCCAGCGCCTGCGCATGCGCGGCCTTGGCGATGGGTGCATCCGACAGGTCGCTGCGCAGCGACGTGTGCAACACGCTGCGACCTTCGGTGAGGTTGATCTTCTCGCCGTCGAACAGCGCCTTCAGACGCGCAGGCGCATCGACCGACTGCGCGAGCGCGAACAGCGCGGCGAGCGCGTCACGGTCGTAATGCTGGCGCGCGAAGTTGGCGTAGATCGGACCGACGCGCAGGACGAAATCCTGCGCGCGTGCCGGATCGTCGGCGACGAGCTTCGCCAGCGGGGTTTGTTGGATGCGCCCGGCCTGGGCGCGCAGTTGGCTCAGACGGGAAGCGGCATCCATGGGCGGGTCAGGCCGCCTGTGCCGGCATCGAACGGTTGGTGTGCGTCAGCGCGTTGTCGCGATCGACGTAAACCAGCGTCGGCTTGTACTTGGCCGCTTCGGCTTCATCGCATACGCCGTAGGCGCAGATGATGACCAGGTCGCCCGGCTGCGCGCAGTGCGCGGCAGCGCCGTTCACCGAGATCACGCCGCTGCCCTCTTCGCCACGGATGGCGTAGGTGACGAAGCGGTGGCCGCTGTTCACGTTGTAGATGTGGATCTGCTCGTACTCGCGGATGCCGGAGATGTCGAGCAGGCGGCCGTCGATCGCGCACGAGCCTTCGTAATGCAGCTCGGCGTGGGTCACCGTCGCGCGGTGGATCTTGGCCTTGAGGATGTTCAGTTGCATTGGGTTTCGGCTCCGGCCGCAGCGCGCGGGCGCTGGGGATGCAAGGGGTTTGGGCAAGTCTAGCAGCGCATGGCGCGGTGCAACATCATCCGGCCTTCGCGTTTGGCGGCGGTACTGGAACGCTCCGGACCGCCAGACGGAACGCGCCGCCCGGCCGCGTTCAGATCTCGAATTCGCGATTGTCGATAAGTCGCGTGCGGCCCAGCTTCGCGGCGATCAGGGCGACCATGGAACCGGTTTCACCGTCGTTGGGCTCGGTGAAATCCGGGCGGCGCACGACCGCGTAGTCCGGCTCGAAACCGGCCTCGACCAGGCGCTGCGCCGCCTGTGCCTCGACCTCGATGCGCGGGTGGCCGGCGCGGATCGCCTCGGCCATCGCGACCAGGGTCCGGCTGATCTGTGCCGCCTGGGCGCGCTCGTCCACGGACAGGTACTGGTTGCGCGAACTCATCGCCAGCCCGTTAGCCTCGCGCACGATGTCGGCGCCGACGATCTCGATCGGGAACGCCAGGTCGCGGACCATGTAGCGCACGACCGCGAGTTGCTGGTAATCCTTCCGGCCGAACACCGCCACGTCCGGCTGGACCTGGTTGAACAGCCGCGACACCACGGTCGCGACGCCATCGAAATGGCCCGGACGCTTGGCGCCTTCCAGCGTCGAAGTGACGGCCGGCACCTGTACGCGCACGGTCGCGTCCACGCCGTAGGGGTACATGGCTTCCACCGACGGCAACCACATCGCATCGCAACCGGCCGCTTCCAGGCCGCGCGCGTCGGCGTCGGGGGTGCGCGGATAGCGCGCGAAATCCTCGTTCGGGCCGAACTGCGTCGGATTGACGAACACGCTGGCGACCACGCGGTCGGCGTGTTCGCGTGCGCGTTTCACAAGCGCGAAATGGCCGTCGTGCAGGTTGCCCATCGTCGGCACGAAGGCGACGCGCAGGCCATCTCGTTTCCAGCCGCGCACGCGTTCGCGCAGCAGGTCCAGTTCGGTGAAGGTTTCGATCATGGGTTGTATCGGGCGTGGGGAATTGCGGCGATGCGCGCTACGGGCGTCGCATCACGCGTACGAATGTTCGGCATCCGGGAACGAGCCGTCGCGCACGGCCTGCGCGTACGCGGCGAACGCGCCCGCGACGGAGCCGCCTTCGGCGAGGAAATCCTTCACGAAGCGCGGGCGGCGATGACCGGAGTTCACGCCGAGAAGATCGTGCAGTACCAGCACCTGGCCGTCGCACTGCGGGCCGGCGCCGATGCCGATGGTGGGAATCTCGAGATCGCCGGTGATCGCAGCAGCGACCGGCGTCGGCACGCATTCGAGCACCAGCAGCGTCGCGCCCGCGTCCTGCACGGCGCGCGCGTCTTCGCGCAGACGGCGGGCGGCGACTTCATCGCGACCCTGCACCTTGTACCCGCCCAGTCGCAGCACGGACTGCGGCGTCAGGCCGAGGTGGCCGCAGACCGGAATCTCGCGATCGACCAGGAAGCGGATGACGTCGAGTTTGTGCGCGGCGCCTTCCAGCTTGACCATAGCCGCGCCGGACTGGAGCAGTCGGATCGAGGCATCGAGCGCGCGCTCGGGCGTGGCATCGGCACCGAACGGCAGGTCGGCGATCAGCAGCGCCTTGTCGAGGCCGCGTGCGACGCAGGCGGTGTGGTACGCGACATCGGCGGTGGTCACCGGCAGCGTGCTGTCGTGGCCCTGCATCACCATGCCGAGCGAATCGCCGACCAGCACCAGGTCGATGCCGACGTCGTCCATCGTGCGCGCGAAGCCGGCGTCGTAGCAGGTCAGCATGACCAGCCGGCGGCCATCGCGCTTGGCCTGCGCGAGCGCGGGCACGGTCCACGCCTTTTCGACGGCCCGGGACTTCTCGTTCGGATTTCCGCTGTACATGGGTGTGTTGTGGCGCCGGCGCGAACGCTCAGGCGGAATCGAGGGGGTCTGCATACGTTACCCCCTCGACCTGCGCCGGTGCCATCCTCGCCAGCGCCTGCGCGGCGGTTCCGACGCCGGGGATGCGCGCATCCGGTGCGATTTCAGCCAGCGGCACCAGCACGAAGGCGCGCTCGTGAAGGCGCGGGTGAGGGACGTGGAGGCCGGGCTCGTCGATGCGCGCATCGCCGAAGAGCAGCAGGTCCAGGTCCAGCGTGCGCGGGCCCCAGCGGTCGCTGCCATCGTCCAGCCGATGGCGGCCGGCGTGACGCTCGATCTCCAGCAGGTCCTCCAGCAACTGCCGCGGTTCACGCCGCGTGTGCAGCAGCGCGACGGCGTTGATGAAGTCCGGCTGGTCGGTGACGCCCCACGCGGCGGTGCGGTAGAGCTTCGACGCATGCACCACGCGGGTGTCGGGCAAGGCATCGAGCGCGCGCAACGCCGCCTTCAACGTGGCGACGGCATCGCCGAGGTTGCCGCCCAGGCCGATGAAGGCCGGGCTTTCCAGCGATGCGTCCATCGCCCCTCTTATTCGCCGCCGTTACCGGGCTTGCGGCGACGGCGGCGACGCTTGCGCGGCGCCTCGCCTTCCTCGCCGGATTCGGCATCGCGGTGCGACTCCGCCTGCGCGGCGAGCGCATGCGCCGGATCGGTCTGCGCCTCGCGCCAGAACGCGACGTCATCGGCGTGTTCGTCGGATGCGGCCAGTCGCAGGTTGAGGAAATCGAACGCCGCACGGAAGCGCGGATGCGCAAGCGTGCGGAACACTCGCTTGCGCTGGCGCAGCGAGAACCGCGATTGCAGCAGCCAGATTTCCTGCATCGGCAGCGAGAAACGGCGCGGCAGCGCGATCGTCTCCAACTGGTGCACGGTGACGCGATCGGCCGCGCGACGCTGCGCTTCGGCCACATGCACGCCCTGCGCCTGCAACGTCATCAGGGAGCGGCAGTACGCCGGCCACAACAGCAGCGCGAACAGGAATGCCGGCGACACCGGCTCGTCGTTCGCCACGCGGTTGTCGGTGCCCTTCAGTCCTTCAAGCACCATGCGACGCAGCGCGCCGCTGCGGTTGGACTTCAGCGCGGCCGCGGTTTCCGGCAACAGAGCCGGCAGCAGGCCATGGCGCTCCAGCCCGGTGAAACTCTTCACCGCGTGGCCGGAGAGGAACAGCTTCAGGCATTCCTCGAACAGGCGCGCTGGCGCGGCTTCGCGCAGCAGCGGGGCCAGTTGCGGGATGGGCTTTGCGGTCTCGGCCTCGATCTCGAAATCGAGCTTCGCCGCCAGGCGCACCGCGCGCAGCATGCGCACGGGGTCTTCGCGGTAGCGCGTTTCCGGATCGCCAATCAGGCGCATCAGGCGATTGCGCACGTCCTCGAAGCCGCCGGTGTAATCGCGCACCGAGAAATCCTCGATCGCGTAATACAGCGCGTTGGCAGTGAAGTCGCGACGGACCGCGTCGTCCTCGATCGTGCCGTACACGTTGTCGCGCAGGACGCGGCCGCCTTCGTGCAGCTCGCGATCGCCGCTGCCGTCGTCGCTGTTGGCGCGGAACGTCGCCACTT